>FWPU01001479.1_pt1 | contig 69852 bp, 50 predicted proteins | sample 2228361 | NCBI WGS metagenome assembly FWPU01 (sample SAMEA103939777, study PRJEB20133) | metagenome
CCACGGCCGGATTGATGACGCGTCCAGCAACCCCGACTGGTACCACTTCCCCTCGCTGAACGTGAACGCCGCCGGGGACCTGCTGGTGGGCTTTTCGGGTTCCCGCACGGGGGAGTACATCGGAGTTTTCTGGCAGGGCCGCCGGGGGAGCGGCGCTTGGATATCGCGCCCGGTGCTCCTGCAAGCGGGGCGGGGGGCCTACTATGGCAATGGCTGGGGTGACTATTCCGCCACAACCTTGGACCCCACCGATAGCTCTTTCTGGACCGTTCAGATGTACGCCAATCCGGACCCGGACGGGCTGTGGGGGACCTGAATAACGCAGGTGAAGGTCCAGGCAACCCGGTGAGCCACCGGGAGCGGAGTCGCCTCAACCGACGGCGTATGAACAAGGTACTGAAAACGTGCTGGATCGGAGGATTGGGCTGGGTGTGTGCGGTCGCGAGTCTGGCCCAAGGCACCTTCTATGGAAGCATCAACGTCGGCAACCGCGTTTTGCTTTCCGGCATTGACGCCCCGGTTTTTGACACCGACTGCGTGACGCGCCTGGCCGGGACGAATTTTCTCGTCCAGGCGTACATCGGGTTTACTCCCGACAGTTTGGCGCCGATGGGAGACGCCAGGCCCTTCCGGACGGGCCAATATGCCGGCTATTTTGTGAGCCATATAGTAAACGTGCCCGATGCTGCGGGCAGACTGGTTTACGTCCAGTTGCGGGCCTGGGAGGCGACGGCCGGGACCAGTTACGAGGCGGCGGTGGCCGCGGGAGGCAAATACGGGTTCTCGAACGTGGTACCGGTTATCGCCATTGCTCCCCCGGGCCCTCCTGCGGACCTCGTCGGCTTGCAGAGCTTCTGTCTGGTGCCGGAGCCGGGGGCGGGGGCGCTGCTGGCGCTGGGCGGCGGCCTTTGGCTGCTGCTGGCCCGGCGGCGTACCTGGTGGAAGTCCGAGCGAATCATTTCGGGTGCCGGGGAGCGGCAAACGGCCGGCGTCAACGGGGGCAGGACTCCCGCGACGACGGTTGAAACTCCGAAGGGACGGGCAGGCAAGCTCTGAGTGCCTCATCTGCAACGCCACGGCACCGCTTTTTCAACGTCGTCTTCCAGGCCTGGCTCGTCCGCCATCCGCCCGGCTGCCGCTGGTGCTGAGCCAGGTCCGATTTCGCGGCAATTGCGCTTCGGGGGATGTGGGAGCGGGTCGCCCGCGCCCGGCGGTCCTGCGCTTCTCCGCTTTTGAATCGCCGGGGACTTTTCGCCGCTCGCGATTCACCGATCACCATTCGCCACCCCCTGATCAGGGGGCGCCGCAGGGTTCGATTTGCTTTTGAAGCGCCTTTCCCTAGGTTGGCGGCGTGAACGTTTTGGGTACCCAATACGCGGTGGCCGACTACTGGAGCGGCGGCTTCGACGAACCCCGCTACCGGGCGTGGGTGGAAGCCCTGCGGGAGCAATTGGGAAGTGATCGTCCCACCCTGGGACTCCTGTTCCTCACGCCCTCGTTGTGGGAACGCGCCGCGGAAATTCTGGAAGTGACGCAGGTCCACGGCCGCGTCGCGACGCTCGTCGGCTGTTCGAGCACGAGCGTGATTGCCGGGCGCCAGGAGATCGAGGGCCGCGGGGGGCTGGCGCTGGGGCTGTATCATCTGCCCGGCGCCGCGCTGCGCGCCGTCCACTTCACCCAGGCCCAGGTGGCCGAGGCCAACGGGCCGGGGTACTGGCATCTGGAGACCGGGGTGGGCGCGGAGGACTGCCGCGGTTGGCTCGCGTTTGCCGACCCGTTCACCCTGGACTGCGAAAGCTGGGTGGACCAATGGAACGAGGCCTGGCCGGGACTTCCCCTCGCCGGCGGGCTGGCCAGCGGGGACTTCCGCCAGCAGCGCACGCAGGTGTACCTGAATGGCGAGGTGTTCGAGGAGGGCGCCGTGGCGGTGGCCGTGGGTGGCGAGGTGGAACTGGCCACGGTCATATCCCAGGGCTGCACCCCCATCGGCGAGCCGTGGACGGTGACCAAGGTGGAAGGCAATCTCATCCACCAAATCGGCAACCAGCCCGCCTACGAGGTGCTGGTGCAAACCATCACCGGTCTGAGCGAGGAAGAGCAACAGCGCGCCCGGGGCAACCTGATGGTGGGCTTTGTGGTCAACGAGTATCAGGAGGAATTTCTGCGCGGCGATTTCCTCATCCGCAATCTCCTGGGAGGCGACCCCGGCTCGGGCATTCTAGCCGTGGGCGCCCGGCCGCGTCCGGGACAGTCCATGCAGTTCCAGTGCCGGGACGCGGCCGCCGCCACGGAGGATTTGGTGGCTCTGCTGCAGCGGGCCCGCCGGGACCTGCGCGGGCGCGGCATCCTCGGCGGCTGTCTGTGCGTGTGCAACGGCCGGGGCACGAGGTTGTTCGGGCGCCCGCATCACGATGCCGGCCTGGTACAGAAATACCTCGGGCCGCTGGGTCTGGCGGGGTTCTTCTGCAACGGGGAGATCGGCCCGGTGGGGCGGCGGAATTTTCTACATGGTTACACCGCCTCGCTGGCGCTGTTCGTCAGCGCGCGCCCGAATGAGTGACCGGCTGTGAGCGAGCCCGCTCCTGTCGCTGGCGAAAAGCCCGCCGTCGGCGCCCGTTCCCCGGCCGGGAAGCAGGGGCCCGCCCCCGGAAGGCAAACGGGCTTCGTCATGGCGGGTCCGGTGCTGGCGCGGCTGACCACGGTGGTGGGCCCGCTGAACCTGCGGGCGCTGTTTGGCCGAATGGCGCCGGTGGAAGTGGACCTGGGCAGCGGGGATGGCGGGTTTCTGCTGCGCTACGCTCCGCTGCATCCGGAGCACAACTTCCTGGCCGTGGAGCGCTTGTTGGGGCGCATTCGCAAGCTCGACCGCAAGGCGCCCCGCCTGGGACTAGCAAACGTGCGCGCCCTGCGCGTGGACGCGGCGTATTTGGTGCGCTACCTCCTGCCGGACGGTTCGGTCAACGCCTGCCACATCTATTTTCCGGATCCCTGGCCGAAGAAACGACATCGCGTTCGCCGGCTCGTCCAACCGGCCTTTGTGGCGGACCTGCGCCGGATTCTGGTCCCGGGCGGCGCGGTGTTTCTGCGCACCGACGACGCGGACTATTTTGCGCAGATGCAGGAGGTTTTCGCGGCCTGCCCGGGTTTTGAACCAGTCTCCAGCCCGCCGGAGCTGCTGGCCGTGCGCACGGACTTCGAGGAGGAGTTTCTGGCCCGGGGCAGCGTTACCCTGCACGCTGCGTACCGCAAGACCGGCTGAGACGCGCGCCCGCGCAGAAGGTTGTCCAGCGACTTCAATTCCGGCCGGAATGCCCCGTCGGGCAAAGATCCCGGAGCCGGGAGGATCAGCCGTCGGCGGCTGCGCAGCGGAGATTCGCAGCGACGTCCCGCAGCCTCCGCGACCTCTGCGGGCGCGTCTCAGCGCAGGCGGATGCAGGGGTCCTCCTCCCAGTTGGTGGCGGGCCAGAGGAAGCGGTTGACCGCGCCGTCGTAGCGCAGACACAGGACCCGAATGTTGGTTTTCTTGCTGAAACTCTTTTGGGGATCGTACCGACCTTCGGTCCAGCCGCTGAAGAGGTGCCGATGCCACGGACACGCCGCCACAATGAACCGTGTGTTCTACCGGGCGAGCTGCTCTTCGAGCCACTTTGGGCCCTCGGACGTGGTTTGTTGCCAGGGACCCGGGGGGTAGGCATAGCTGGTGGTGAACTCGCCGAAATATTCCCAGCCCCAATCAATCGGAATGCGGCCGCGGGCGCGGTCCGGCAGGCAAATGAAGGAGTTGGTATTCTCAGCGTAGCCCTTTTCCAGATAGGGCCGGTTCCCGCCGGGGTAACCGTAGGTCCGGTTGCCCGGATTCACGAGGTATCGCGGCGGATTGTGCTTCCAGTGGCCCTGCGAGGCAGGGCCCGGCCGTGTGTAATACTTTGCCAGTCACTGTCGTTTGGCGTTTGAAATTCATCCGCTCCTGCCGGGGTTGAAACCGGCCCTCAGCCGGGTGAGGCCCATTCGGCTGACCGCTTGTGGACGGACAATTTTGCCGCCGCGTCCGGGGCCGGGATGCCCGCCGGCTGGCTGCCGGGCATGTCGCTTGCTGGCGGGGTTTTGGGTCTTGGACCATCCGCTCGAAACTGCGCGGGAGCGCCCGCCCCGGACAGAGAGCTGCCGAGCGGGAACGCGTGTCCCGCGAGGGGATCTCGCGAGTCGGGCCGCAGGCAGATGACAGGCGTCGCACCGCATGTTGAAGGGATTGGGGGCTCTGGTCCGCCGCCAGCCGTGGCCCGACCGGGACGAGGAAGGCCCGCGAATCTTTTGCACGAGCCGGCGCCGGTCCGAACCCGGATTCGCGGACCGGCATCAGCCCTCCGCGGACGAGGCGACCGGGACCGTGCGGGAAGCCGCCCGGCGGCGTCAACTCCTGGCGGGGATTTCCTCCGCGTGGCGGCGCGCGCCTGAGTCGTCGAGAATCCCATGCCCTTCTACCGCTACACCGCCGTGGACGCGTCCGGACGGGTCCGGCGTGGGGTGATGTCCGCACAGGACGAGCCGGACCTGGAGCGGAGCCTGAAGGCCTCCGAGTTGTGGTTGACCCAGGTGGAGGAAACCCATGCTCCGCCGGGAAAAATCCGAGTCGCCCCGCGTCCCGGCGGGGGGCCGTTCCTGCCTGCCAAGCGGCGGCGGCGGGCATTAATTGACTTCTGTACCATGATGGCCTGTCAAATCAAGGTGGGGGTTCCGCTGGTCCAGGCCATTGAATCCATCAGCCGCCATTGCGATGACCCGGTCTTCCGCCACGTGCTGCTCGGTGTGCAGCGCGAGATCGAGTCCGGTTTGTTGCTCCATGAAGCGCTGGCCCGCTATCACCGCACGTTCCCGGATGAATTTGTCGGCATCGTGCGTGCCGGGGAGATCAGCGGCGGCCTGCCCGAGGCCTTCCAAGAGCTCAAACGCTACCTGAACTGGGTGGACCGGATGGTGGCCGACGTGAAACAGGCCACGGTATATCCAGGGATGGTCCTGACGGTGGTTTCGCTGTTTGTGGTTTTGCTGTTTGCCTTCGTGGTACCCATCTTCGCCAATCTGCTGGCCAAGCTCAACGCGCCGTTGCCCCTGATTACCCAGTGGGTGTTTGGCGTGGGGGACGCGGCCCAAAAGTACTGGTGGATTCCGGTTCTGCTCGGGGCGGTAGTCACCGTGGGCCAGCGGTTGCTTCGGCGGTATTTCCCGACGATTGCGTACGGGATGGACGGGTTGAAGCTGCGGCTGCCGCTGTTCGGGCCGTTGATCCACCTGGTGGCGTTGTCTCGCTTCGCCAACAGCCTCTCTATCATGTACCGCGCGGATATTCCGTTGCTGCAGGCGCTGGAGGTGTGCCGGGACCTGGTGGGCAACCGGGTGGTGGCCGAGGCCGTGGTCCGGGTGCGGGAGGCCATCGAAGGGGGACACACGCTCAGCGAGGCCATTCAACAGGTGGCGGTCTTTCCCCAACTGGTTCTGCGCATGGTGGTGGTGGGCGAGAGCAGCGGCAACCTGGACGCCACACTCCAGGAGGTGGCGGATTACTACAATCAAACCGTCCCGGAGCGCGCCAGGAAGCTGCTCACCTTTCTCGAACCGGCCTTGATGCTGTTCTTGATTGGCGTGGTCCTGATTGTGGCCCTGGCCGTCTATCTGCCCATCCTCAGTCTCGTGGGAAACATCCGATGATCTCCCGGACTCGACACCGCCGTCCCGAACCTCCGGCGTCGCCGCGGGTGCGCCGCCGCCCGCGCGGCTTCACGTTGCTGGAAATCACGGCCGTGCTGGCGATTATGGCCCTTCTGGCTGCCACGCTGGCGCCGGCGATTCTGCGCCGGATTCAAGAGGCGGCCCTCACCAAGGAGCGCGCGGATCTGGCCGCCCTGGCCGAGGCAATTCAAACCGGCGCCATTCTGAATCGCGCGCTGCCCGGGGCAACCAACTGGGCGGTCTTTGCGGGCGACGTGGCCGGCATGGGAGCGGGCGCGGTGGCCGTGAACCCGCGCGGCCGCGCGCGGGTGTTTCTGATCCACCCCGGGTTGCGCTTGGGCGCCGGCACGCTGCCGTTTGCCCAGACGGTCGAGGGCGTCCCCGAGCCAACCAATGCGCAGGTCATGATCCTGAGCTCCCTGTCCGGCCCCCTGCCCTTGTCCAGCGGCCCGCCCGCAGCCACGGTTTTCAACCAGATTTGGAGCACGCCTCCCGACACCGTGCCGGCCGGGTGGACCAACTACGCCGGGGCGGGCGAAGACCTGCTCATTCAGCGGATCAATCTCCGCCCGTTGTTCCACCGGCTGGTGCTGGTGAACAACGACGAACAAAATTCGCCCGGCTGGTTTTCCATTGATGGGGGGGCACCCCGTGAAGTGCCGGCCGGCAAGGATTGGGAGGCCTATTACCTCAGCGGGACGGTGCTGGGGCTGCACCGGGCCGAGGGGGCGAAGCCCGTCCTCCAGATGCAGGAAGTGTTGAGTGGCGACGTGAGCTACCTTTACGAAAACGGCTACTGGCAGACCGGGTTGTATCACGGGCGCCGTCGAGACAGCCGCGGTCACCGCTTTGCCGAAACCGTCCGGAAATTTCTGGACCTGCCATCCGACCCGCGTTTTGGCGCCACACCGCAGGCGGTCGCGGATCAGATGTACATGTACCTCTTTGTGTATACCTTGTGGGCCAATGACACCCCCTGTTTTTCATGGGGTGGCAGCCGAAACCTGGTCCAGGTGCCGCAGTACCAGATGCTGGCCAACGCGCAGAAACTGCTGGACAAGGTCAGTTACAACCTCTTGAAGTAAACCGCCCATGAAGCCGCGACTTTGCCCCCGATCGCTGCGGACAAGCGGCGCACGCTCGGCCCCGGCGTTCACCCTCATCGAAATGGTCGGCGTGCTAGCCGTGATCATGATCCTGGCCACGCTGATCTTCAGCGTCACCGTCCGCCAGCTCGATCAGCTCGAAGCCCGCAAGGAAGACGCCGCCCTGGCCCGCCTGGCCGAGGGACTGATCCGCAGCATCCAGCGCACGCGGTCCATCCCCGCGGCCTCGAATTGGGTTGCCGCGGTCGCGGCCGAACTGGGCGAGGCCCCCACCCAGGTCGAGGTCAACCCCCGCAACCGCGCCCGGATTCTCTGGGTGGACCCCCGCCTGGAAATCGGCGCCAACGGCCGCGGAGTTCCCTACCGACAGGGCGCCGTTGGCTCGGTTGTTACCGACACATCCGGCTTTGTCATCCCCCCGAAGCATCCGCGACTCATGCTGCTGTCCTCGTTGGGACCGGCCTTCCCGGCCTCCGTGGTCTCTGCGGGCGCCGTGGCCGCCAATTTCGACGCGCTCTGGGACGCGCCGCCGGAGACCCGCCCGAGGACAGGTCCATGGGCTGATTGGAGCGGCTACGGTCGGGACCTTCGCGTGCAACGCCTGCATCTAGGGCCGCTGTTTGTCCGCCTGATCCTGCAGCAGCTCAACTCGTCCGAACCGGGCCGGTATGTGATTGACGGGCTGGCCACGAACCTACTCCCCCCCAACGGAGTGAACGCCTTTTTCATCAAGGGGACGGCCCTGGACCTGTTGACGCACACCGGCGCCCGCGAGACCCGGCAGATTCTCCTGCGGGACACCAGTTTCATGTACACGTACGGCGCCTGGCGCGGCACGGTTCCCGACCCGCCGCTGGTCGCGACGAACAATCTCCGAGCTCTTCTCGAGCCGTCTCTGACCGATCTGGCTGATTTGTTCTCCCGAAGTCCGCGCAATCGCAAAGCCAAAGCCTCGGCCACTCCGGATGCGGTCCTCGACGCCATGGAAAACTTCATGGCCGCCTACCAGACCTGGGCGGCCGTGGGCACCTGGCCCAAAGGATCCGACCCCCGTTACAAGGCCGTGCTCGCTGCTCAGGTCGAAATGAGCAAAACCGCCTTGAACCTGATGAACTCTCCCAGAGAAGGCGGGTGCAACTGAGACGGGGCGAATCCTGCGACTCAAGCGTTCACTCGGGCGGGCAGGGGAACACCTGACAAACCCCGACAAGGCGCGTCAGCCGGACGGCCGACCTCCGCAGCGGTGGTGCCAGAATCTAACCCGGGCCACACCGGATAATCGGCGATACGGCCATTTTCCATCCCGCGCTTCACTGTGGTGTTGCCGGGCAATCCGGCGGTCGGCGCGCTGTAAACCCGATTCTCTCTTGCGGTTACGCCGGCCTGTGCCACGGTGGGCCCATGCAGTCCTTCTGCCAGTCGTCTCGCCGTCCGCGCGTTGGATTTCTCCCCGGTGGTGTGGCGCTGCTTCTGGCCATCCTGCTGGCCACGGCCCACGCGGCCGGACCGGACCCGATCAACCCTCCGCTGGGGCCGTATTTGCACCCCTCGGCGACGGAACTGGCGCGAGCCGCGCGCTTCGGGACCAACGACCCCGTGGTGTTGACCACGTATTTCTACTGGTACGATGTCTATACCGGCGCCCACATTTACAATACCGATGATTCGGACGCGCTGACCGATCACCCCCCACCCTGACCGGCTTTTCCTACAAGCGGGTCGAATGGCATCGGGAACAGTTGGCGGACATGATCGCGGCGGGCATTGACGTGGTGCTGCCGGTGTACTGGGGCGAGCCTTCCCAGCGTCTTCCCGGCAAACCCGCCCTCGAACAACCCTGGAGCTACGCCGGGGTGGTGCGGCTGCTCGAGGCCCGCGAGGCGCTCCTGGCCGCCGGTCAAAAGCCCCCGGCCATCGGCCTGTTCTAAGACACCTCCACTCTCGAGTGGAACGCCGCCCACCGGCGGATTGATCTGACCACCGATTACGGGCGACGCTGGTTTTTCGAGAGCATCCGCGACTTTTTCTCGCTGGTGCCGGCCCGGCACTGGGCCACCATCGAGGGCCGGCCGATCGTCTTTTTGTACTCGGCGGCCTTCGCCACGGCGCACGACCAGACGTGCATAGACTACGTGCGGGAGAGTTCGCCCGCGACTTCCGCGGGACGACGCCGTACATCGTCCGGGAAATCTCCTGGAACGTCCGGGCGGACAACACCTACGCCTCGGGCGGGGCGCTTGGGCTCAAGAACCCCGGGGTGGCCGCGCTGGAGCCGGGCTACGACCACTCGGCCGTGCCGGGCCGCGAACCGCTGATCGTGCCGCGCGAGGACGGCGCGTTCTTCGAGCGGCAGTGGATTCGCTTCCTGCGCGCCCCCACCCGGTTGGTCCACATCGAGACCTGGAACGAATATCACGAGGGCACGGACATCGCCGCCTCGCGCGATTACGGACGTCAATACATCGAACTGAACCGGAAATTTGTGGAGATGTTCAAGGCCGGCATCAAACTGCCACGCTCGCGGGGCCCGTACTCGGATTTCGAGACGGTTCGCGTGACGCTGCAGGCGACCAACGACGCCCGCGGGCTCACGCAATTCGAGTTCGCGGACGGCCGAACCGCGCCCGTCGAGGCGGGCGGCCGCCCCGGCCGCGCGGTGGTCCACACCGAGCACGGAGGCCGCTACGTCTACTTCCAAATCCACGACTCCTTCAAATGGGCCGACTCCATGCGGGTGGACGTGGAGGTCGAATATTTCGATCAGGGGACGGGGAGTTTCTTCATCGAATACGATGGTCCGGATGCGAACGCGCCGTTCAACGGCGCCTACACCGCCAGCCCCACCCGGGTAACCCTGGGCAACTCCGGGACATGGAAGAAAGCCACCTTTCGGCTCGCCGGCGCCCGCTTCCTCAACTCCCAGAATGGCGGCGCGGATTTTCGCCTCGCGGTGCAGGAGGATGCCGTGGTCTTCGGCGCGGTCGCGGTCAGCCGACTCGGGATGCCCGACGAAGCCGGGGCATACCTGCGCGGCTGGCAGCAGGACTTTGCCGAGCCGCTTGATCCCGCCTGGCAGGCGCGGGGTGAACCGGGGGGGGGTCACCGGACCGGAGATTTGTTGCGGGTGGGCGCCAGCGTCGCGCCGGCGCTGTTGCTGCTCCGTTTGGCGAACAGTTGGATTCCGCCAGTGGAAATTCTGGCGCGGATTCGGCCGGTAACCACCGGTGCCGACAGCGCCCGGCTGGGCGCGCTGGGGGTGGCGCTGGACCCGGAATCCGGAACCGGCTTTCTCTGCGCGCTGCGGCAACAGGGCGGCGCCAACCAGCTCGGCCTGGTGCTGCCCGGGGAGTCTGCAGGTTCCTTTGTGCCGGCGCTCTGGGCAACAACCGCTGGTTCTGGCTGCGGGTGCGGCATGCCCCGCGCCCGCTCGCCGGCTATCCCGAGGTCTGGACCCGCCTCTGGCCCGCCGACGGGGAAACGCCGGAGCCAAAGCTCTGGACCGCTTGGCGTGATTTCACGCCGGCCGGAGCGCCGACGGCCGGGGCGCTCGGTCTTGTTGCCGGCGCCGGCGAATGGGAGGTGGACTGGCTGTTGGTGCGCGCGGAGAGCCTGCCCGAACTTCTGGCGCGGCCTCCCGCCCTGAAACCGGCGTCCCCGCGGCTGGAGCCGGAAGGTTCCTCACCGGCGGGCGGCTTCTGTTTGAGCCTGCAAGGGGAACCGGAGAGCAGTTACTGGATTGAGGGCACCAGCGATTTCGCTCGCTGGAACCGTGGTGCGTTGACCACCGATCGCTCGGGCCGCGGGCACTTCGAGGATTGGGAGCCTGTCGCTCACCGATTTTACCGCGCCCGTGAGGTCTCAGCCGTCTTTGATTGACACACCCGCTCCGCGCGCGGGCGCCGCGAGGGACTTACAGACCGGTGGAGGGCGAGGTAAGGGGAGTTGCCGCAGGTGCGCGAACGCGGCAGTGGGCGGACACCCCCCGGGCGGAACAGAGAAGTTGCGTTGCTCGAAGCCGGCTTACACCTTCCACGGCCCGCGTTTCTCGCGGTCCAGCCAGGTATTGGCCTCGGCGTCGCCAATGAACTGCTCTTTGGCCGGGTCCCAGCGCAGCTTGCGCCCGTGCCAGTAAGCCAGATTGCCGAGATGACAGACGGTCACCGAGCGCGCGCCCACTTCCACGTCGCAAATGGGCTTCTTGCGGGAACGGACGCAGTTGACGAAGTCCCGATAGTGGTTGGTGCTGCGGTAAAGCTGGACCGGCAGGGCGTCAAATTTCTCGTTCATCAGGCTTTCCGGCTCGGCCTTGAACCGCCCGCGGTCCACGCACACCTTGCCCTGGGTGCCGACGAAGACGACGCCGAAGTTGTAGCCCGGCAAGCCACCGTGGTACATGACCACGCCATTGGCGTAGCGGTAGGTGAGCCGTTTGATGTCGCCGCCATCCGGCGGGAGGATCTCCACCGGGCCGCTTTCGTCCATGCCCAGACCCCACTGGGCAATGTCGAAGTGATGGGCGCCCCAGTCGGTCATCATGCCGCCGGAGTACTCGCGGTAGCTGCGCCAGTTGGGGAAATGGTCGTGCACCCCGCGCGGGCTGAGGATGGAGTGGTACGGGCGCACCGGCGCCGGCCCGAGCCAGAAATCCCAGTCCAGCCCGGGCTCCAGCGGCTCCTCCGGCAGGTCGCACCATTTGCTGGGGCCGCCCACGGACACGTACACCTCGCGGACCTCGCCGATGGCGCCGTTGCGGACGAGCGTGCAGCCCTTCCAGAACGCGCTGTCCGAGCGTTGCATCGAGCCGGTCTGGAAGACGCGCTGGTTTTCCCGCACCGCCTTGACCATCGCCCGCGCCTCGTGAATGGTCAGGGACAGCGGCTTTTCGCAGTAGATATCCTTGCCGGCCCCGGCGGCGGCCACGACCGGATAGGCGTGCCAGTGGTCGGGCGTGGCAATGACCACGGCGTCAATGTCCTTGCGGGCGATGAGTTCGCGGAAGTCCTTGTACTCGGCGCATCCCTTGAAGTCCTTGTCCTGCCTGGCCGAGTAGAAGTCCTCGACCAGTTTCTGGTGATGCAACCGGCGGGTGGTGTCCACGTCGTTCACGGCCACGACCTGCACGTCGGGATGCGGCAGGAAGCTGCGCAGCAGATGCCGGCCCTGGGTGCCCACGCCGATGAAGCCCAAGGTGAGACGCGCGTTGGGTGCGGCATCGCCCCGGGCGTTCCAGAGGTGACCGGGCAGCACCAGCGGCGCAGTAGCGGCGGTGAGGGCGCCTTTGAGGAAACGGCGGCGAGAGCAGGGTTGCGAGTTGCGCATACGTCAATGGACCTTCTGACGGCGCGCGCAGCGGCCCCATTCACGACGGTTGCGGCGCGGCGCCCGGTTGGGGGGAAGACAGAGCGACCGCCGGCGACGCCGCCCGCTTGTAACGAATTTCGCGCACCGGGATGGCGCCGGCCTTGACCTCGAGGAACGGCCGGCCCCGGCGCACGCCCACCGTGCCGTAGCCGGTGGCGGTGCTGAGGAAGGCCCGGAAATCGCCCCGGATGCGCGGCTGCAGGTAGAGCACTTGTTCCACCGCGTCGTAACGCGCGCCGGTCAGGCCTTGCAGCAGGGCGTAGCTGGACATGGCGCGGGCGTACCAGTGGCCGCACTCGTACTCGTTGAACGGGTTGCGCACCCGGCCGTCGTAGCGGGCGCGGCAGACGCGCACGATTTCGAGGCCGCGCTCCACCTCACCCAGCAGCATCAGATGCGAGGCCACCTGGTATTCGATGCCGGTCCACACCTCGTCCGAGTACACAAAGGGCAGCGAGAGTCGCCCGCCCTTGGGCCAGGTGCACAGGAGCAGCCCGCCCTCGGCCCCGCAGGCGTACGCAGGGCGTTGCGGGTTGGCGTGGTCGGTCAGGTCCTGTTTGAGGTTGTAGCGGTGCACGGCGCGCAGGTGGCTGCGGACCTTTTCCCGGTCCACAAACTCCCCGGCGCCGCAGACCAGCGCCAGCCAGCAGCCCAGCACGCCGTCCGACAGGCAGCCGGTGCCGTACTGGTATTTGGGACCTTCCCGCTCGAAGATTTCCCGCGCCTCGGGGGAATAGCTGCCCACCATGCTCTGCATCTTGGTGGGGTCGCCCGCCCGGAGATTCTTCCACTCGATTTTCTGGATGAAGTACTCGCCGTCCCAGAGCTCGGTCTCCATCCGGCGCACGCCCCGGGCCAGCAATTCCTCGTAACCAGACATGTCCTCGCCCAGGGCGCGGCCCATGCGCACGGCCGCCTGGAGCGCGCCGAGGTAAAAGCTGGTGCACATCCCATCCGGCCCCCAGAACTCGATGTCGTAGGTGTTGTGATGCGGCTCCCGCAGCCAGCCCTCGCGGTCCGGGTCCCAGGTCCGGATGCAATAGTCCAGGCTCTGACGGACCCGCGGCCAGAGCCGCCGCAACCAGTCGGTGTCGCCGCTGATCCGCCATTCACGGTGCATCTTCAGGATGCCGCCGAGCTGACCGTCCGCTGCGGCATGAAAATCCGGCTCAACCGGCCGGATGGGCAGTGCGGCGCGGAAGGTCTGATGGCCGCGCGCGTCCTGGGAGGGACCGAACTCGGTTTCGCGCAACGTGCGTTCGAGGGCTGGAAACAGGTGCGGAATGGCCTGGGCGTAGTTCCAGACGTGCGTGCATGAGCCGTGGCAGCAACCGGAGTTGTCGCCGCAGCCCTCCCAGGCCCAGAACCGCCCGTCCGCCTGCCGAAGCACGGTGGGCGATTTGAGGATGGTCAGATTCGCCGCCACGGCCTCGACCACCTCCGGCGGCAGGGTGGTGTCGTAAAAACAGTCGCTGAACCGCTGCGTGGCGGTGCGCAACCGCGCGTAGTGTTCGCGCCAGTAGTCCGCCACCGCCTCGACATTCGGAAACCGACCCGCGTACCAGGGCTTGTACGTCCCCTCGACCGGCGGCGCGTCCTTCGCGTCCCGGCCGATACGGAGATTGGTGGCGCCGACATGCCAGCACAGCCGCAGCACGAGGGTCTTGGAGTGCCCGGGCGCGAGGGTGAACGGCACGTACAACGAGGCCCCCGGCGCTGGTCCGCCCTCGGTTACGGGCGCGCGGTCGAAACACCGTCCCTCGGCGATGTCGCGCCAGGCCAGGGTGAGGCCGTCCCACCAGCCACCGCGGAACCAGGCGTGATTGACCTTTACCGCCGGATCATCCACCGCGGCGATGAACGCCCCCTCCTCCCAGCTCCGTCCGTTGGCCGCGGCGGACCAGAGCATAAATCCCCCGCGCGCGGGCTTGATGGCCTGCGGGTTATTGCCCACGGCCATGAAGTTCCGGGCCGACCAGGAGAACACGGCCTCCAGCGGACGCGCCGTGGGATTGGTGAAACGGTATTCCAGCGCGCAGACCGGCAGGCTGGCATGGTCCGCGTCGCCCGGCTCGAACGGGCTCCAGCCGGTGATCTCCACCCGCAGTGGCACGTCCCGGTCCTCCAGCGTGACCATGCCAAAGGGAAACCGCGCGCGGAAGCGCGCCCCGCGGAACCGCGGCAGGCCGAAGGCCGAGCCCGCCGCGCCGTTGCCGGTGCCGGGCTGGCCAAACTTTTTCCAGGCCGGCACGGGCCCTTCCAGCACGCGCGCCACGTTTGCCCCGCCCGCGCCGGCGCCCTTGACGCAAAGCGCCGCGAAGGTCACCGGCTCGTTGAACACTTGGGGCTGGTGACGCAGCGAGAAATGCGACAGCGCGCCCGTGCCCTCCAGGCAGATCATCCCCGCGCCCATGCCGCCCATCGGGAACGCCACTCGGTTGAGACGATCGCCGTGATACTCGGGCAGGCCGCGGCGGCGAGCGCGGGGCCGCGTTGACTCGCGTTCCGGTCCGGGCGCGGCCGCCTGGGCGGGCGCGCTCGCGCCGAGCGCGGCGGCGCCGGCGGCGGAGAGTTTCAGAAACTCGCGGCGAGGCAGGGGCGAGACGGACAGGGAATCGGGTTTCATGGTTGAAGCGGCTGAAAATCGGTTCACGCAGGTACGGGTTCGAAGAGAATGTCCACCAGCAGATCCGCGGCAATGCGTTCGAGCTCCGTCCGCAAAGCGGGCACGTCGCACCCCTCCGGCAGTTGCAACCAGGCGCGGGCCTTGAAGAGCGTTTCCCCGGACATGGGTGCGCTGACGCATTCAGTGGCGAGCTCTTCCACGTTCACCCCGCGGGCCGCCAGCACCGCCGCGACCTGGCGCACAATGCCGGGGCGGTCCTGACCCACCAGTTCGATTTGGGCCGCCGCAGCGGCCGGACGAAGGGAATACGGTGCATCGCCGTACACTTCGACCGCCAGCCCCTCGGCGCCCAACCCGCGCAGGGCGGCGGCCAGGTCCGCCCGGCGGTGGGCGGGGGTAACGATGCGCACAATGCCGGCAAACTGCCCACCGAGACGGCACATGCGGGATTCAAGCCAGTTGCCCTCGTGGCGGGCGACCAGATCGGCCACCCGCTCGACAATGCCGGGACGGTCCGGCCCCACCACCGTGAGCACGAGGGGAATCTGCATGGGTCACTGGTAGGCAACCGCGCGCCGGCTGGCAAGCGGTTTGGGAGCGGAGGAGTGGGAGGAAGGCAGAAGGCGGAAGATGGGAGCAGCGTCCGGCGGTCTGGCCTTCAGCGGTGCGTTTTCCTCACGCGGGTGAACCGGTCGCGCGCAGTTCCGCTGCGTGTTCCACCACCTTCGCCACGGCGTCGGCGATGAGCCGCATCTGCGCCGGTTTCGCCAGCAGCGCCGTGTGGGAAATCCACACCGCGTCGCGGCACACCGCCTCGCACACCGGACAGCAGACCTGCGTGTAATCCACTCCCTTGCCGGCCAGCGGGGCGGTGATGCCGTGAGGTGACCCGCGATGCGCGTTTTGGAACAGGCCGTTGCGGTAAAGCGGGCGGTACCAGCCTTTCGAGGCAGGCACGCCCTCGGCCACCAGGGCCTCGAGGAATCGGTCGCGCGTGAGCCCCAGCGCCGCTTCGTCCACGCGGAAGATATACAGGTGGTAACTGCGTCGGGTCAGGCGCGGCTCGAGCGGCAGCAGACGCAGGCCCCGGATGCCCGCCAGCGCGCGGTCGAGCAAGGCCGCGTTGGCCTCGCGTCGGGCCATCTGCTCGGGCAGGCGCTCCAGTTGCGCCAGGAGCACGGCGGCCTGGAATTCCGTCAGGCGCAGGTTCGAGCCCAGATAGTCGTGATCGTACCACGCCCCGCCCCTGCGGCGGCCGCAGTGCGTGAAGCTCCGGCACAGTTCCGCCAGCTCTTCATCGTCGGTCACCAGCGCGCCGCCCTCGCCGGCGGTGATGTTCTTGGATACCTGGAAGCTGAACGTACCGGCCCGGCCCAGCGTGCCGGCGCCGCGTCCGCGCCACTGGCTGCCCCAGGCATGAGCGGCGTCTTCCAGCACGCGCAGTCCGCGCCGCGCGGCCAGCTCGTTCAGCCGGTCCATGTCCGCCATCCGACCGCCCACGTGAACCGGGATGATCGCTCGCGTGCGCGGGGTCAGTTTTCGCTCCACGTCGGCGGGATCGAGGTTGAGGGAGTCCGGCTCGATGTCGGCAAACACGGGCACGGCGCCCACGGTGATCACCGCGCTGGCCGTGGCCACAAACGAGTACGGCGGCACGATGACTTCGTCGCCTTCGAGCACGCCCAGCGCGCGCAGGCCCATTTCCAGAGCGGTGGTGCCGTTGGTGCAACTGACGGCGAACCGCGCCCCTTGAAACGCCGCGTAGGCCGCCTCGAATTCGCGCACCCGCTCACCAAACCACCACTGACCGGACTCCAACACGGCGGTCAGCCGGCGGCGTTCGCGGTCGTCGAATACCGGCCAGCCGGGCCACGGACCGGGACACACGGGCGCGCCGCCGAGCAGCGCAGGTCGGGAAGCGGCAGTCATGGGGTGCGAATGTCAGCCCGGACCCGGCAACCAGACAAGCCCGGGGTTTCCCCTGCGCCGAACGCCCTCAACCTTGGCCGACTTCCGCGAGCGCTGTGATGGGCCGTCGCGCGCCTTTTCCGCACTTGGAAACCGCCGGCCCTACGGCCATGCGGGAGTTACCAGGAGGTAAAAGCGCTGGCCTGCAACCGGTGGACCGTTCGGGTCGTCCGCTTTGATCATGCGCGGAAACGGCTCGGCAGGCACGTCGAGCAGCTTCGTCCAGGCCCCCGCGGCGAAGGAATCCCGGTAAAGTACCGAGTAAGTGCGCTCGGCGGCCGCTTGGAACTGTAGGCGTACTCCGGTCGGACCGAGCGCGACCGCCAGTGCGAGCGTGCTGGACGGGTCGTCCGGGAGCGTGCCGGCCAGATATTCGGCGCGATTGCTCAGGCCGTCCCCGTCCAGGTCGGCATCGGCATCGGCCGGGTTGCGCGCATCCAAGCCATGGAGTTGTTCCCACGCGTCTGGAAGACCGTCGCCGTCGCTGTCTCCGGGCGCGGCCAGGCCGTTGCTGGCGCCGGGGGTACCCCCGCCGGGGAAACGGGCGAGGTTGGGGCTGCCGTCCGGCAGGCGACCTTCGGACACATCGCGTTCCTGGGAACCGAAAGTGACAGTGTCCAGGGGGTCACCGGCGGCGCTGAACAGGCCGAGGGCCTCGCCCTCGGCGTCCAGTTTGAAGTTAGTGTGGTCGGCGCCGGCGGCAGGATTGCCATCGGCGTGGAAAACCAAGAACCCTCCTGGTGCGAGGAAAGATAGCGGCGGCAGCGGATGGCGGGTTCGGTCGTTGAGGTCGTCGCTCAGGAACAGACCGCCCAGGGCAATGGGCCGGAGGTCCGGGTTGTAGAGCTCAAACCAGTCGTCGCCGGCGGCCGGGCGGGCCATCCACTCGTTGAGCTGCAAACGGCGGGCCTCGCCCAATGGGACGGTCTGGTTGGGCGCAGCGCGGTCTGGGCGGGTTAACTGCCAGGGGCCGATCCCGTCCGGCACGCGGCCGATCGCGAAATCGGGGGCCTGCAAGCCGTAATGAATCGCATCGAGCAGTCCGCCGCCCCGGTCGGGTCGGTCGTACAGAAAGACCGCGCCGCCGACGCCGGAGAGATTGAAGCCCGTGTTGGTGGCCGAAGCCGGCAAGCGATCCGTGCATTCCAGCACGAGGAAGCCGCGGGCGGGCACCACACTGCCGGACGGGAAGACGTAGCGGCGGGGGGTGGCGGCATCCGGAGTGAGGCTGCAATCCGTCAGGTCTGCCGGAGTGTCAGCCGGGTTGTACAGTTCAAGCCAATCGGGCGTCAGGCCGGCGGCGTTGGTGAAGGTGGCATTGCGAGCGAGGAGTTCGTTCAGTCGCACGGCGGTGGCGTCTTCAAACACATTGGTCAGGCGCAGCATGGCGTCCAGGCGCAGGGCAAAGGCCAGATCGGAACTAGTGGCGCTGGATTGGTGCACTTCGACCGCGAGGAGGTTTTCGCCCTCGCGCAACGGACCGGCGGCCACCTCGAACGGGCCTTCCAGGCGGGCGTTGTCCACGGTGCTGTCGGCTCGCGTGTCGTAGGCAGGTTCAAGGGGGGAGAGGTTCTGGCGGTAGAGGGGCTGGCCGTTGAGCCAGACCAGCGCGCCGTCGTCAATGAAGGTTTGCAGCCGCAGGGTCATACCGGCGGGGTTGGTGGGGCAGAGGAATCGGGTGCGGAAGTAGTAGGTCATTCTCCCCATCGTCAGCGGGGTGTTGAAGGGCAGAGCCAACGTCTGGGTGTCCCGGCCCAACGGGGCTGCGCCCTCGGGCCAGCCGGTGTCGTCAAAGGTCTCGGCGCGCCACGCGACCCCAGCGTCGCCGTTCTGCCAATAGCGCCAGAGGTTGGTCAGGGAAACCAGCGGAATGACCCGGGTGATGACCGTGGCGGACGGCCCGCCCGGATTGGGCCCGCCGGGGGTCGGTTGATCGAAGAAGGCGAACCGATCCGTTCCGTCGGGCCGACGCCCTTCCGAGCGGTCCGGTTGTTGCGGGCCGTACAGGAGGCAATCCAGCACTTTGGCCACGCGCACGGCGCCGGCAGGGAGCCCGGTGGCCTCCAGGTCGGGAAGCACCAAACTCAAGGCGCCGCCGTCGGCCGCGAGGCGGAAGCTGAGGTGGTCGGCACCCTTTTCGGGCGCGCCGTCGGCCTGCAGAACGACGTGGCCGTGGCCGCCGATGAAGCTCAGCGGGGGCAGCACGCTGACCGGAACGCCCAGGGGTTGTATCCCCGGCAGCTCGGAGGGGCAGAGCGGCAGGTCGCTCAGCGCCATCCCTCCCAGAGCCACAGGCCGCGGATCGCGGTTGTACAACTCCACGTAGTCCTCGCGGAACACGCTGCCGACGGCGGCGAGCCATTCGTTGATCCGCACCTGCGCCGGGTCGCCCAGGGCCAGGGCTCGATTGGCCGCCCCGAAGGTCGGTTCGCACAGGCCCCATGAATCATCCGCCCGCCGGCCCAGTGAAAGGTCCGGCACCTGCAGACCGAAGGTGACCGCATCCAGCAACGCCCCGCCACGAGCCGGGGCGTCGAACAGATACAACGCGTCACCCGATTGCTTGAGGGTGAAACCCAGATGCAGGCCGGCGGTGTTGGCGCTCTCGTCGGCCCGAAGGACCAGGTAACCGCCGGCCGGCAGGACCGTGCCCGGGGGGAAAACAAAAGCGTCCCGCACGGACGGATCGGTGCTCAGGCCGCAGCCGCCCAGGTCCACCGGTACGGAGGCCGGGTTGTGCAGCTCCACCAGGTCCGGGTACGCGCCCTCGAAAAGGACCGAGCGGTTCTTGGCCAGAATTTCGTTCAGACGCACCCGGGGCGTCGGCGGTACGAAGTCCGGGTCCACCACCCAGGTGGCGGTACGGGTGACCCGGGCGTCCTCCCCGTAAAGCGGGTCGTCCTGGTAAAAACCACTGTCGCGCCGGCCGCTGACTTCCACGAAATGCGGGCCGGGGCTCAGGCGGGTCAACTCAATGGGCTGGCGGATGGGAACCTCCTCGCTCCAGGGCCCGTCATCGAGCCGCCAGCGGTAATGCGTGTAGCCGGCGCCGGCAGTCCAACTGGCCGAAGGGATGGCCTGACCAGTGCGGTTGAATCCGACGCTCAGAACGGCCTCGCGGGCGGCGGTGACGCCCTTGGGCACGCCTCCCAGGCTCACGCCCCACGCGCGGGAGGCGCCCAGGTCGCGACCCTCGGCCCCGGCGCCGCGGGCGGGGGATTCAGGCCAGGGCGTCAGCCAGTCCCACATTACCTGCGCCGCCTCCCAGGAGGTGAACTCGGTTTCTTCAACCGTGGGGATGTGGCGCAGGAGCGGGTCGGCCGTGGAATTGCCGCCGCCCGGGCCGGCCCAGGGCAACGGGAGAAGGTTGTTGGTGAACGTGACCACGGCGGCGGTGTGGTTGCGGACCAGTTTTTCGGCCTCGCAAACAATGTTCCCCTCGAGGTAGAAGCCTGCGCCCTCGGCAGTGCCCTCGTCAGCCAGGTTAACCACCCCGCCGTCGTTGTCCTGGCCGCCCTGGTGAGTCTGGCGGACGACGGTGTTGTGCAGCAGCACGTAAAAATTACCCTGCTTGGCCGTGGCCGCTTGGTCCACATCGAAGAACAGATTGTTTACGATGGTAATTTCGGAGGTGCGGACCCCGTCACTGCCGCCGCTGACCCCGCTGGAGGAATCGGGCGAGCCGTTCTTGTGGGCGTGTAGGAAGATGTTGCCCTCGATCCAGGCGTCGGTGCCGTCCAGGTCTAGGTGGTCGTCGCTGGCGCCCAGGAAGACGTTGTTCAGGAACTGCACAATGGGTTGATCCGGTCGGTTGCCTCCGGTGAAGTCCACCACGTCATTGTAGCCCCGGGTGCGGCCGAAAAAGTTGTGTTGAAAAATCCCCCGCCCATCCGTCCGAACGCCGCCGGTGCCGTGCACCGGCTCGAACGCCGCGGTGGTCGAGGGAAACACGCAGTGCTGGACCACAAATGACGCCCCATCCAGCGAAAGGTACGGGCGGTCGGGGGTGCCGAAACTTACACGGTCCAGCCACACCGTGCCGCCCACGGCGTGAATGGCCGTGGCATCGTTGCCCGCCAGATGGACATGGACCAACCGCGACTCGGGCGAGCCGACTTCCCCCTGGATGGTGAGGCCGCCCCAGCGGATTTCGCTGCCCGGGGGCGCCGTGAAGTGGATGGGCGCCGCAGCCGTGCCTTCGGCCAGAAGCCGCCCGCCGCTGGCCACGACCAGGCGGGCCCCGGCCTCCAGCAGGACCGAGACCCCCGGCTCAAGGCGCAGGGTGACTCCGGCCGGAATGGTGAGGGTGCCGGTGATCCGATGTGGGCCCGCGGCCACCGACCAGGCGGCATCGGCAGACAGCGTACCGGTGAAGGCGGTTCCCGGGGCAGAGGCGGACCAGATGTCCACCGCGGTGGTGGCGAACACCGTGGCCTGCGCATCGAGGGCCTCGATGACCACGCGGTTGAAGCCGGGGCGCAACGGCACCCCGGCAGCGCGCCAGCCGCCGGTCCAGGCCGTCCATTCGGCGGGTACGCCGCCCGCGCGGACGGCGCGGGTGTGGAGGGCGTTGGCGAAGCCCTCGAGAGTCACGCTCGCGGCGGGGGTGAAATACAGGCCGTTGGTTCCGGTCAGGCCGGTGTTGGTGACCACGAGCGCCCGGGGAATTTGCGCGCGCACGAACTCGCGGCGCGCCGCGGCGAAATCTTTGAGGGCCATTCGGAGCGCGTCGGGCGCCAGCCCCTCCAAGGTGCGGTCCACCAGGGTCGAGAAGGCCTCCGGGGCGAAGATTGTTTCGACGAGGCAGTCGAGGGTGCGGAAGTAGAGTGGGGCAAACTCGGGGTGCGTCATGAAACGGCGCAAGACCGGGTTGACATTCATGCGCCAGAGGCTGTCGGTGACGTTCCCGGCGGTGTCGCCCTGGCCGAGGAGGGTGTCCAGGTCGTAGGGGAGGAGCTGCGCGCGCGGGTCGGCGACCCCGAAGTACAGGAAGTAGTCGTCCCCCTCGCCGTCGCCGTTGTTGCCGTTGGCCAGGTTGGTCTCTTTGTTGTCCACCAGGGTTTCAAGAGCGAAGTAGAGCATCCATTCCTCGATGTTGACCCATTGCCGCACGGCCGCCGCATAAGTGGCGGCCGGCTCGCGGTCCAGCACGCGGGTCAGGCGGATAAGATCGGTCCAGTCGTCCTCGCTGACGTTGGTGCGCTTGAAATAGTTTTCGCGGTACGGGTCGGGAGATTCCCCCTCGTAGTGAAGGTCGGCACCCGGGGCGCGGAGGCGGATGCCGCGGTACAGATTGCCGGAGCTGTCCAGGGGAAAGACATGCGCCGCAAATTCGCTGTTGAGCACCTCAGTGGCGGCATAGAAACCGTAGGTGGGCGGGCCGCTGCCTGTCAGATCGGCGTGATTGAGGCGCACGCGAACGGGACGGGCGGACTGTACCGGCAGGCCGGCGGCACGGTAGAGGGCGCTGCCCACCAGTTGGACGGGCGTGTACTGGCTGTTGAGGTTGAGGGCGGAAACCCCGCGCCAAAGCCGGTCGTTGCGGAAGTTGACGCGCAGACTCGGCGGAGTTTTGCCGCGGCTGCCGTTGCCGCGATTGCGCACGCTCACCAGGTAACGCAGCTCCGTGCCGCGGCCATCCGCGCTGACAAAGGTGCCGTTGAACTGGGCGTGGCTGCGGCTGTTGCTGGCATTGATCTGCCGCAGCTCGGCCAGGTCGGCGGCGCGCAGGATCAATCGGTAATCGGGCAGAGGGCCGGGCTGCAGCGGGGTGTCGTCCACCGGGTAAAGCAGGTTGGCCACCTGGGCCGGGGTGCCGTCCTCGACGACCGGTGTCGGATAGGTGCGGACGTTACCCTCGGCGTCTGCGGCCACGAAGTAAAATTCCACCACCGTGCCGTCGGGCGCCGGAGGAAGGAGCGCGCCGAACACGCCATCTCCGGCCGCCCCGTCGCCGTGTTGTCCGTCATCCCGCATCGCCACGGCGGAAAAGACCGGGTCCCCGTCGCGCCGATGGTAAAGCGTGGCGCCCAGCCCGGCCGGAGCCTCATCCAGAAGCCGCACGGTCACCGTGACCGGGTCGGTGGACCGGGGCACGAGCGGGAAGTGGGTGGGATCGAGGATCAGCGGGGCGGTGTTGTCGCGAGCCACGGAGTTGGGGGCGCCGGGCGTGCCGTTGGGCCCGGCGCTGGGCAGCCAGTTTTGGCCGTGCGTACCCGGCAGACGCAGGTTGACCTGCTCGAGCGAACGGCCCCCGCCGTCGGCGGGTGAGTTCCAGCGCAGACCCCGGTGGCCGTAATCCACCGGCGCGCGCTCGCGCACGGCCCAGTCCCCCTCGTCGGCGTAGCGGACCGCGTCCACGCGCCGCCCGGCGGCATCCACCAGTTCGAGGAGTTGTCCGCTGTTGCTGAGGATGCCTTCCCAGTTGCCGACGACGTTGGTGACTTCAGGATGGATTTGTGCAAAGACCTCCCGGTCTGCGGCCACGACCAGGTAACCGCCCGGCGGAATGGTGACCGCGGGGAAGGTAAAACGCACTCCGGTGGTGAAGCGCCAGCCGGCCAGGCTCACCGGCTGGGAACCGGGGTTGTAGAGTTCGACAAACTCCTCCCGCACGTCCTCGCTGGCGGGATGATACATCAACTCGGTAATCCGGACTCCCTGGGCGGCGGCGTGCAACACGCCTGCAGTCAAGCACCACACCACGACGCCCGGCCCGGTTCCAGCAGCACAAGGCAACCGCATCATACCAGCGGCCACAGACCCGATAGTACGCATCTTACCCTTGGAAGAGCAAGTCCGCTGCCAGATCAGATCGCGGGGACGCCGGATAGACCAATACCCGGATTCGTCTGCCACCGATCGTCCCCAAAAACAGCAGGCGGGATGCCCGGAAGGCTCCCCGCCCGCGTCTGGAAGGTCCGGCGATTGGGACCGGTCAGGAATGGGTCATTCGTAGGTCAGCACCAGGTTGGCGCCCTGGAGCTGGGTGCGGGTGATCCGGTGCGCCTGGGCGCCCACCAGGCGATAGAACCGCGCGTCACCGCTGAGCGACACGGTGACCGTCCGGGCGGACTCGTTGATCACGGCGCTGGTATCCTCGGCATAGGGTCCGGAGACCGCGGCGGCGGATTCCAGTTTGAGTGCGGCGCGGGTGGCCTGCACGTAGGCCTTGATGGCCGCGGGCTGGGCGGGATCGTTGATGAGCGTACGCTCGCCGGTCGCGCGGTTCACCGCAAACCACTCGATGAACGCCGCGCCACCGCGCTCGTACCAGACCAGCCGGAACGGATACAGCCCAGGCTGGTGAACCACGACGTCAAAGGCCTCGTCAGCCGGCCCACCGTTGTGGAATTCAAGCGGCGGGGTGCCGGCTTCCGGCGCGGCGCTGCTCGTCAGCTTGTAGCCGTCGTCGCTGCGAACACCAAAGCGCACGATTCCGGCCGGCAGGTCGAGGTAGGTCCGCGCCTCCATCGCGTAGTTGTCATAACCGTATTCCTCGCTGGCTCCGGGGATCAACAGGTCGTCGCCAAAGTATCCGTCGCTGCCGAGGGGCGCGCTCTGCGAGAAGTTGATGACCGGGTGAATTTCGGTCACATCATACACCTTCGGGATCGGGGAGTTGGCCGCCAGTTGGCTCTCGGCCCGGGCCAGGCTGTTTTCCAGCAAGCCGCCCTCCAGCGGGGCCTGGACCACCCGGACGCTGAAGCCGCGCTCGGCGCCCGGAGTGGTGTAACGCCAAGCGGGGTCCAACTCGAGATAGGTGATGATGAAGCTCCAGTCATTGGTCTGCTGGACGCCCTCGTTGTCAGCGAAGATCAGCCGGGCGGTTTGCGGCGCGCCTCGCGGCGGCAGCGCGGGGTACGCATGGGTGACCGTGGCGCCGGTGGCGGTGGCGGTGACGGTGGCGACGACCTCGGCCCCGTTGACCAGCAGCCGCACCGACCCGGTGTTCACGGTGGTGTCACGGTTCTGAATCACGACCTCGATGCGCGGCTCCACCGTGTGCACCGTGGCGTTGTTGGCCGGGAACAGCGAGGTCACCGTGGCCCGCTGGGTCCCCGGATCGGCCACCGGGATGAAAGCCAGGTAGTTCTGGTAGCGCGAGCCGACGCCGTCGGGGGTGACCTGCCGCAGGCGCAGGGTGGTGACGCCGTTGAGGCGCAGGATGACCTTGTTTAATCCGGCGCCGTCGGTGAGCGGGGTGTTGCGGAACTTGAAGCCGCTCTTGGGCCCCAGGAACGAGCCCAGCACCCGCGTGGTCTGATCCGGCTGGGTGCGGTCGCCGAGGACCTCCTCCAGCACGCTTTCCGCCAGGTCCATGTTCACCACCGACTGGCGCAGGTACACCTCGTAATTGCCGGGCGGGAAGGTGCGGGTGTAGTTCAACCACTCGTCCGCCGCGATGTCGCCGACCACGTAGTCATAGACGCCGGCCTCGGCGCCGCCGGCAGCGGTGTACTTGGCCCGCACGTAATCCAGCGAGCGGGACATGCGCACGGGATCAAAGTTGCGCCAGGGTGAATTGGCGCCGCTGGGGGCGGTGCGGGTGTCATGGAAATCCACGCCCTCGTAGCCCATCATGTTGCCGTAGCTGTTGGGCCAGGGGCCCCAGCCCTCGGCGATGGGCACCGGGTTGTCGTAGAAATTGCCGTACTCGAAGTTGTAGTCCTCGATCTCGATAACCAGGGTGTTCGGATTGAAGGTGTCGAAGTACAGCGGCCAGGTGGTTTTCTCGCCGTCCGCGTCTTCCACCTCTAACAGGGCGCTGTAGTTCTGGTTGGCGCTGAGACCGCCGAGGGTGACGGTCTTGGCGGTGTCCGTGCCGGAGACCTGCAGGCCGTTGGCCGGGGTGTAGCGAACGCCGTTAAGGGTGATGGCGAGCTGGTCGTTGGCCAACGGCTTGTCGTCGGTGGCCTTGAAGGAGATGGTCGTGCTGGCCGGCAGGAAGTTGCGGTATTCCTCCGGGCTGACTTCAGAGATCACCGGCGGCAGGTTGACCGGTAGCGGCGGCGCGGAGACGATGGCGTTGTCGTACCAGGCGCGGTAGGGGTTTTCGGGGGCGCCGGCGTCAAAGTCCTGATACAGGTACAGCGTGAAGTAGCCGCCGGTCAGGAACGGCGCCGCGGGGGTGTCCGTGCCGTCCTGCAGCACGTCCGCCGTCGGCGTGTCCACCACCGTCCGCTCCCAGATCACCGCATGGTTGTCGTCCTTGTCCAAGACCTGCCCGCGGATTTCCACACTGCCCTGGCGGGCGGTCAGGCTCAGCCCCAGCGTGACATTGTCCTGCTTCAGATCAATGGCCTCGTTGACAAAGTAGTTGCCAATGCCCTTGGTCAGGAGCACGTCGGTCGTGGACTTGGCCAACCCGTAGCCCTGCAGGGTCCCGGGCGAGTTGCCGGTCGGGATGAACCCCAGCACCGCGAAGGAGTCCTTGCCCCCGCCCTGGACCACGTCCACCTGGAAGGTGATCCGCTCGCCCTCGGTCAACTCGAAGACCCGCGTCACTTTCTGGCTGGCGCTGAAGATGGCCTGGCCGGCCGGGGGGTGTTCGAAACGGAACTGCCCCCCAGTCTCCTGCGGAAGGCCAAAGCCGGGCACAAACGTGAAGTCCGTCCACCCGGTCTTGGTGTTGTCGTTGAAGTCATCGAGCACGAAGGTGTCGGTTACAAACACCTCGGCGTTGTCGTACCAGGCGCGGTAGGGGTTTTCGGGGGCGCCGGCGTCGAAGTCCTGATACAGGTACAGCGTGAAGTAGCCGCCGGTCAGGAACGGCGCCGCCGGGGTGTCCGCGCCGTTCTGCAGCACGTCCGCCGCCGGGGTGTCCACCACCGTCCGCTCCCAGATCACCGCGTGGTTGTCGTCCTTGTCCAGAACCTGGCCGCGAATTTCCACGTTGCCCTGGCGGGCGGTCAGGCTCAGCACCAGCGTGACATTGTCCTGCTTCAGATCAATGGCCTCGTTGACGAAATAATTGCCAATGCCCTTGGTGAGGAGCACATCGGTGGTGGACTTGGCCAGCCCGTAGCCCTGCAGGGTCCCGGGCGAGTTGCCGGTCGGGATGAACCCCAGCACCGCGAAGGAGTCCTTGCCCCCGCCCTGCACGATGTCCACCCGGAACTCAAGGGTGCGGCCCTCCTTCAGTTCGAACACCTCCGAGACCTTCTGGCTGGCGCTGAAGATGGCCTGGCCGGCCGGGGGATGCTCGAAGCGGAACTGTCCGCCGGTCTCCTGCGGAAGACCAAAGCCGGGCACGAACGTGAAGTCCGTCCACCCGGTCTTGGTGTTGTCGTTGAAGTCGTCCAGGATGCGCGCCCGGACCCCGCTGACGCCCACCCCCAGGGCCAGGCACAAGGCGGCCACGCGGGGCAACATACTGCGAATGCTCATGGTGGTTCCTTTCAAACGCCGGCCGGCCCGAGCGGACTCCGCGCTGCCACCCTTCGGGAGACAAGAAACATGGATCGCGTTCTGTCCGGCCAATGGGTTTCGTTTCAGTTGGTTATAGAGCCGAGGCTTTCCCCAAACGCCGCCGGCGTCAACCGAATTTTGGGCGCCCCGCCTGACGAACCCGAACCGAAAGGGGGCCAAACAAGGTGATAGGCGCCCCCAAATGCACCCTCGGTGAACCGCTTTCAATTCAGGCGGCTGACTTGCCCCGGCCCGGGCCGAAAACCTTGCGCCCCGGGGTCATGCTGGCTACCAGTGAGCCCCGCACAATGGACACATCGCGCTGGTTCCGTTTCGCCCGTCGCCCCGGTCATGGCTACCCTTGATCCAGAACCCGCCGTCCGCCGGAGGCTCCTGGCGCCTTGGCTGCGCCGCTACGGTTTGGTCCTGGCCCTTGCCGGGGTGTGCGGCGCGCTGGGTGTGATGAAGCCCGGTTTCTTCAGCGCTGCCAATCTCGTGAACATCATCCGGCAGGTCTCCATCAACGGCCTGCTGGCGGTAGGCGTAACCCTCGTCCTGCTCACTGGCGGGGTGGACCTTTCCCTGGGCTCGGTGGTGGCGCTAGCGGGCGTGGTCACCGCCTCCCTGGCCCAACCCGGCGACACCCCGGTGCTCGTTGCCGTGGCGGCCGGTACGGGCGCCGGACTGGCCTGCGGGCTGATCAACGGCACGGTCGTTACCGCCGGCGGCGTGGCGCCCTTCATCGCCACGCTGGGCATGATGACCGCTGCCCGCGGCCTGGCCCTGGTGCTCAGCGGCGGCCGGCCGGTGTCCAATCTCACGCCGGAGTTCACCCGGCTGGGCGGCGACCTGGCGGCTGTTCCCATTCCGACGCTCATCCTGGCCGCGGTGGCTCTGATTGCCTGGGTGGTGCTGGCCCGCACCCGCTGGGGCCGCCACCTCTATGCAGTGGGGAGCAGCGAGGCTGCGGCCCGCGCGGCAGGCATCCGTGTTGCGCGGGTGAAGCTGACCGCCTACGGATTTTGCGGCGCCCTGGCCGGTCTGGCCGGCGTGGTGCTGGCCGCGCGCATCACCACCGGCCAGCCCAATGCCGGCATCGCCTACGAGTTGGACGCCATCGCCGCCGCGGTCATCGGCGGCACCAGCCTTTCCGGCGGCGTGGGCGGCGTGGGCGGCACCATCCTGGGCGTACTGCTGTTGGGCGTCATCAACAGCGGCCTGGACCAGTTGAATGTCTCGGCCTACTACCAGCAGATCGTCAAGGGCGCGATCATCGTCGGCGCGGTGTGGCTGGATCAGCGGGCGCAGCGGCGGGGTTGAGTCGTTCGCGACGGCAGCTATGATGCCGGCCATGTGGCCTGCCTTCCCTCCGCGTGCCGGGCGCGCCCTGTTGGCCGCGGCCCTGCTGGCCGTGGGCGGCGGTTGCGAACGCCATCGGTCCGATCCCGACGGCCGGGACGCGTCCGCTCGCCCGCCGGTCATCGGTGTCTCGCTCCTGAACCTCTCCTCGGAATTCATCGTGATGCTCGAACGCGCGCTCCAACAGCGGGCCCGCGAGCTGGGCGTAAAACTCATCATCAACGACGCCCAGCGCAGCGCCGAACGCCAGGTCCAGCAGGTCGAAAACTTCATCGCCCAGCGCGTGGACGCCATCCTCCTCAACCCCTGCGAGGTCGAAGCCAGCTCGCCCGCCGTGGACAAGGCCCGCGCCGCCGGCATCCCCGTCATCAACGTCAACTCTGAGACCCGTTCCGCCCCTACCGCCTTTGTGGGCTCCCGCGATGAGGAATCCGCCGAGCTGGCCATGGAATACATCGCCCGCCGCCTCAACGGCCGCGGCAACGTGGTCGTGATGCAGGGCTTCCTCGGCCAGGCCGCCCAACTACGGCGCGACCGCGGCGCCCGCACTGTCCTGGCCCGGTACCCCGAGCTGCGCCTGCTGGCCGAGCAGTCCGCCGAATGGGACCGCGCCAAAGCCGTCACCCTGATGGAAAACTGGATTCAGGCCCACGGCACCCACCTCCACGCCGTCTTTGCCCAGAATGATGAAATGGGCCTCGGCGCCGTGCTGGCCCTCGAACGCGCCCGCCTCAAGGATCGGGTGATTGTGGCCAGCGTGGACGCCATTGCTGACGCGCTGCGCGCCGTCCAGGCCGGCCGCCTGGATGCCACCGTTTTCCAGGACGCCCGCGGCCAGGCCGGCACGGCCCTTGAAATCGCCGTCAAAATCCTCCGGGGCGAGCCGTACGAAAACGAGGTCCTCATTCCCTTCCGCCTCGTCACCCGGGACAACGTGGACGAATACCTGAATCCTGCGCGCTGACACCGGGGTCTTGGTTCGGGGCTTGGGGTTCGTGCTTTGGCCGGTGCCCTTTCCAGCGGGCCGAGACTTTGTCGTACCCGGCCACCGCGGCAGCGGCAGGCTTCCCAGCCTGCCGTAGAGCCGGGCTTCCAGCCCGGCGGAAGCGGCCCGCAGACCACGCGGAAGACGCAGAAAAGGGGGGCGGCGCGTTCGGAGAGCGCGTCCTACCAGACGACCCGATGCTCCGCGCTTTCCCGGGCCGCTGGATCCTCGCGCCAGCACTTGGAGTGCGCCGGCTGGCCGGCGCTTTTCGACAGCGGCAGCAAGCTGCCGCACTCCAAACGCTTCGCGCTTTCAGGCCGTTCGAATCTCTCCCTGGCAGCCCGGAGGGCGGCCGTTCCCGTAGCGGCAGGCTTCCCAGCCTCGGGGAAACCGTCGGTCAAACCAGTTCCAGGTCGGTGGCATCCATGCGCACCGCCGCCGCCTGGCCGATGAAGTCCAGGCGCAGAAGCACCTCCACCATGCCTTTGCGGTCTTCCACCCACCCTTCCATGCCCTGCAGGGGCCCGGACTTGATGCGAACTCGCATGCCCGGTCCGATGGTGGGTGCCAGCCGGACCTCCACCTCCTGTTCCAACGCAAAGAGAATGTCGCGCAATTGCTGGTCAAACTCTGCCTGGTCCGGCACGTCCAGCAGGTTGGCCACGTAATCGCTCTGGTACACCTTCTGGCGTTGTGTGGGCTGGAGCTTCAAGAAGACGTAGCCCGGAAACAACGGCTTGAGAAAAACCACCCGCTTGCCCCGGTACTTCTTCACACTCCGATACAGGGGCAGCGTGGTGCTGAACCCTTCGCGGGTGCAGTACTCGACCAGCTTCTTTTCGCACCGCGGGCGCGTGTGCGCCACGTACCAGGGCAATTCCACGGGCAACTCGCTCATGACGTTTCGGAAGGAGCCGATTATGCGCCGCCTCCCCGCCGGCGCAACGCGGGACCGATTGCTTTTCTCCACCGCCCGGGCGCGGACGCGCTGCGACGCCGCGCCCCGCGCGCTGTCCGTCAGGTCCGGCTGCCGGCGTTCAGGCCCGCGGGTGGAAGCGCTGATGCACCTCCCGCAGGCGCGAGCCGGCCACGTGGGTGTACACCTCGGTGGTGCTGATGCGCGCGTGCCCGAGCAGCTCCTGGATGACCCGCAGGTCCGCCCCGTGTTCGAGCAGGTGGGTGGCGAAGCTGTGCCGGAGCATGTGCGGCGTCACGTTGCGCGCGATGCCCGCCCGCCGCGCGCGGCGCTTGATCCGCTGCCAGAGGGTGACGTGCGCGAAGGCGGTGCCGCGCTGCGTCAGGAACACCACCCCGGGCGAGCGCGGCCGCACCAGGTGCGGGCGTCCCGCCCGCAAGTAACGCGTTAGCGCGGCCACCGCCGGACGGCCCACCGGCACCACGCGTTCCTTGTTGCCCTTGCCGATGACGCTCACAAAACCGGCCCCCAGGTGGAGTTGTTCCAGCCGCAGGCGGCGCAGCTCCGCCAGGCGCAAGCCGGAGGCGTAGGCCAGCTCCAGCACCGCCTGGTCGCACAAATCCGCCGGCGTGGGCTCCGGGGGCAATTGCAAGAGGCGGGCGATTTCCACGTCGGTCAGGGCCCGGGGCAGGCGCCGCCAGCGCAGGGGCAAGGAAAGATGCTCGGCGGGATTTTCCGGCAGCAGCCGTTCCCGCTCACAAAAGCGAAAGAACGCCCGCAGCGCGGCAATCTGCAGATACAGACTTTCCATGCTGAGTTGCCGGGGCGGTTGTCGGGGAGGCTTCTTCATCGGGCGCGACCGTTCATGCTGGAGAAAGGCAGTCAGATGCCGCAGCTCGACCTCGCGCCACTCCCGCAGTCCGTGCCGCTCCGCCCACGCGATGAAGCGGTTCAACAACCCCTGGTACGAGCGTTGGGTCAATTCCGACTGCCCGCGCTCGTGGCGCAAGTACTGCAAAAAGTCCTCAAGCAGGGCATGCATCGGATGGTCTCTCCGGTCCGTCGGCACGCGCGCGTTCCCCGGGAAAGCCGGGGGAACGGTTCCTTGCGTCACTCCAGAGCCACGCCAGCCATTGCCGTCGCAGCGCTGCCGGATCCACGCCGGCCGCCCGCAGCGCCCGCAGACTCAGCGCCGCGTGGCGTTTGGCCAGGCGCGCGCTGCGTTCATCCGTGACCAGCGGGCAGTGGAAAAAGCGCGGCGGCGCCAGTCCCAGCGCCCGGTACAACAACACCTGCCGCGCCGTGGAGACCAGCAGGTCGGCGCCCCGGACGACTTCGGTAATCCCCATCGCGGCATCGTCCACCACACAGGCCAGTTGATACGCCGGCACGTCATCCGGACGCCAGACCACGAAGTCTCCGAAATCCCGACCCGCCACAAAACGTTGCGGACCATACCAGCCGTCAACGAACTCAATCGCCTCTCCGTCCGGCACGCGAAATCGCCAGCAGGGCGGGCGCCCGGCCGGTCCCGAGCGGCTGATGGGCGGCCGCGCAGCGGCCTCCGGCCGGCAGGTCCCGGGATAAATCGGTTCGTCGTCCGCGGCGTGCGGGGCGGACACCGCCGCCCGGATGTCCTTGCGTGAGCAGACACAGGGGTAAACCTGACCCGCCGCCCGCAGGCGCTGCAGCGCCGTCCGGTACAGGTCGGTGCGCCGACTCTGCTGGTAGGGAACACAGGGGCCGCCCACGTCCGGACCTTCCTCCCAAGTCAACCCCAGCCAGCGGAGGTCTTCGAACAGGGCTTCCACAAACTCCGGCCGGCAGCGGTCCGGGTCCAGGTCTTCGTTGCGCAGGATCAACGTTCCTCCCGCCGTCCGCGCGCGCTCGTGCGCCAGCCAGAAGGTGCGCGCGTGGCCCAGATGCAACAGGCCCGTGGGCGACGGCGCCAGGCGTCCCCGATATCCTGAACTACCGGACCGCCGCATCAGTTTCAGGTCCCGGCCGTCGGCAACGGGCCGGAGGCAACGCGACGCGCCAGCTCGGCCAGCCAGCGGGCGGCGTGTAGCCGGGCCTGGTCCGTCGTCGTCAGGTCCGGCGCCAGCGCATGCACGCCGGCGAACCACCGCGCGGCGCGGGCGCGGGCCGCGACCACGCCGGCCAGGGCCAGGCAGGGTTTGCCCGCCCGCCGACACCACCGGGCCACCCCGCCGACGCCCTTGCCCATGTCGAGCGAGGTTGCATCCAGCGCGCCCTCGCCGGTGATGACGAGGTCGGCGGCAGCTAGGCGCGATTCGAGGTTCACGTGGCGCGCGAACAATTCGAATCCGGGTTCCAGTCGGGCGCCGGCAAAGGCCATCAAGCCGAATCCCAAGCCGCCCGCCGCGCCGGCGCCCGGCTGCCGGTCGAGCAGAGGTTGCCCGCTCTGAAGGGCCGCCACCGCGCGCGCCAACCGGCGCAGGCAACGCTCGGCCCGGGGAAACTCTTCCGGGCGCAGCCCTTTTTGCGGGCCGTACACGCGCGTGCAACCCCGCGGGCCGAGCAGGCGATTGCGCACGTCCACGGCCACGATCACCTCGCCCAGGGCGGGCGGTTGGGCGGGAGGAATGAGCCGCGTGAGTTGCTCCAGCTCGGTCCACCGGGTGAGGCGCCGGCCCGCGGCGTCTACCGCCCGCCAGCCGAGCGCCCGGGCCAGGCCGAAACCGCCGTCGTTGGTCGCGCTGCCGCCCAGCCCGATCAGGGTCCGACGCGGACGCCGGCGCGCGGCGGCGCGCAGCAGCAGTCCCAGGCCGTAGGTGTCCAGCTCGAAGGGGTGAAAGCGTCCCGGCGGCAGCATGGCCAGGCCGATGGCGCGCGCGGATTCGATGAGGGCGGTGCGGCTGCGGGGTTCCCACCACCAGACCGCGCGACGGGACCGATGCGCCGCGTCCACGATGGGCGCCCGATTTTCCTGCGCGCCAAGCGGCCGACCGAGCAGCTCGCCAAACCCGTCACCACCGTCGCTGATGGGCAGCGGCTCGAGCGTGTCACCGGGACGCGCCCGATGCCAGCCCCGGGCGATGGCCGCCGCGGCTTCCGGGGCGGTGAGGGTGCCCTTGAATTTGTCCGGGCAGATGAGGACCCGTAGGGACGGCGCCTGCGCGGCTGGGCGCGGGCGGGGTGAGGAGCGGGGCTTCACGTCCGACGCCATACGGTCAATGCGGCCAGCTCGGATGCTCGGGCAGGCTGGCGTGGAACTCGCGCAGGAGCGCCTCTTCGTACTCGCCGGCGAACTGCAGGTTGAGAAAGCGGTCAATGCCCTCGTCGAAAAACCGTTGCCAGGAAGCCTCTTCGCGCCCGGGCACGATGGGAAAAAACAGGGCGTGGTTGGCCCGGGCGGCTTTGAAGTCGCCCGGTGCGTCGCCGATCATCAGCACGTGTTTGGGGGCGTATTTGCCGCCGGCGGCCAGCCGCAGGTGGTCGCTCTTCGAACCCAATTCCTGCCCGGCGATGAGGCGCACGTATACCTTGATGCCATGTTCTTCCCATTCCCGTTCCAGGGCCGGGGTGGGTGTCTGGGAGACGACCATCGCGTCGGCCACCTCGGTGAGCCGTTGGAGGCATTCCCGCACCAGCGGGAACGGCGGCACACCGAAGACCATGTCCTCGATGGCGGCGTTGACCGCGCGTGACCATTCCAGCACCGGGGCCAGTTCGGCGGCGCCGTCGCGAATGGCCTGCTCCAGGGTGCTGTTGGTCAGGCGGGGTTCGCGGGCGATCCAGGCGTCCAGCGCCTCGGTGGACATGGGGCGGACGCCACGCGCCTGGACCACGGGGCGGGCGGCCAGCAGATTCAGGGCGTTGGACAGCGCCGGGAAGCGGTTGATGCCCCGGGTCTTCGAGTAGAGGTTGACGAATTCCCAGACCTCGCGCGCGTACCGGCTCACCGCCTGGAGGCGGAAGTGCTTGATGAACTGGGGCGTGAAACACTCCTTGTGCTTGATCTCCATGGTGTCGAACACGCACCCATCGGAGTCAATGCCCACGAAGAACTCGTGCGCCGGTTGGAAGTGCTGCAACAGGTCGGAATGGTCGCTCATAAATTCGAACGGGGCTCCCCGGTTCGGTCCCTGCCCCTGCCGGCGGCGGGTCCGCCGAGTTCCGGACACCGGACGACCGCGCGGCGGCCACTTATTCGCGCCGGAGGCGGCCGTCAGCGCGGGGGGTGATCAGACAATTTCCCAGCCGGGCCGGTACACGCCCTTGAGGAAGCGCTCGGCTTCGGGGCAGTTGGGCGATTTCATGGCGGCCGCGTCCCACTCCATCTTTTTGCCCACGCGCAGGGCCACCAGCCCCAGGAGACCGACCTCGGTGAGCGCCGCGCCGTATTCGAAATTGGCGCTTGCCGGCGGACCGCCTTTGCAGGCGTCCAGCCAGTCGCGGTGGTGTCCCTTGGAGCGGGGCAGGGTTTTGGGGGGAGGCTGGAAATCGTCCATGCGGGAGCCCGGCAACAGCCGCGGTTCGCCGGCCCAGCCGGGGCAGGTGATCATGCCCTTGTCGCCGATGAACAACGTGCCGTTGCCGCCGGCGCCCAACTGGTCCTCCGGCTCCAACCCGGCCGGTCGCGGGGGACGCATCCCGCCGTCCTACCAGGTGAATCGGACCGGCGGCATCGCGCCGCGGGCGGGGAACTCGTAGTAGTAGATGCCGCCCGGCGGGGCCATTTCCGCGTCCACGCCGCCGGCGCCGTAGGCCTCGATGCTGGTGGGCGCTTTGAGGTCCAGCGCCCAGCAGGGGGCGTCAAAGTTGTGGCAGAAGAAATCGCCGATGGGCGCGGTGCCGAAATCCCAGTAATCGCGCCAGGTGACGGGGGTATAGGCGGAGCTGTAGGGTCGGACCGGACGCGGGCCCAACCAGAGGTCCCAGTTGATGCCCGGAGGCAGGGGTTCCTCCGGCGGGCGGCCGGCGTAGTATTTTTTGTTCCAGCGGCTGGCGCTGGTCCAGGCGTGCACTTCGCGCACCGGGCCGATGACGCCGGCGTGAATCCACTCGTAGGTTTGCCGGATGCCGTCGCCGGAGTGGCCCTGGTTGCCCATCTGGGTGGCGACACCGGTTTCCCGGGCCACGCGCGCCACCAAACGAGCTTCCCAGACGTTGTGCGTGAGGGGTTTTTCACAGTACACGTGCTTGCCCGCGCGCATGGCCAGCACGCTCACGTAGGCGTGCAAATGGTCCGGCGTGGCGCAGACCACGGCATCCACGGCCTTTTCTTTCTCGAGCATCACGCGGAAGTCCTCGTAGGCGGCCACCTTGAAGTTGGGTGTCTTCTGGCTGTAATGCTTCTCGGCCTCGGCCCGGACGGGCCCGCGCCCGGCCACGCCCCGGAAGTAAAAGGCCTCCAGGTCCATGTGTTCGATGGGGTCGGCCACGGCGATGACCTGGGCATCGGCGTGGCGGAACAGCTCGCGCAGGTTGGTGCGCCCCTGGCCGCCCGCGCCCACGATGGCGATGTTCACCTTTTCACTGGGCGGCACAAAGCGCGGGCCACCCAGCACGTGACGGGGCAGCACGGTCAGCGCGGCGCCGGCGGCGGCGGTGGCGCGCAGAAACTGGCGTCGGTTCAACGGTTCGGACGGGGTTTTCATGGGCTGCATCCAATTGGTGTTTCGCATACCCGGCTCGGGGACCGGACCAATGATGGGCAGGCGCACGGGGAGACTCAACCCGAAAATCCGGCGGGGACAGCCCCGGCTACCCGGGGTCCGCCGGCTCGGGCGGGGTCAACCGTAGCGGCCCTCGATGTAGTCGGCGGTCTCGGGCTGGCGGGGGTTCAAGAACAACTCCTCGGTGCGGCGGTGCTCGATCACGCGGCCCAGCAGCATGAAGATGCATTCGTCACTGACCCGGCGCGCCTGGGCCATGTTGTGGGTCACCACCAACAGCGTGTACCGGCCGCGGAGGGCGAACATCAGTTCCTCGATGGCGCGGGTGCCGTGGACGTCCAGGGCCGAGCATGGTTCGTCCATGAGGATGATCTGCGGCTTGAGCGGTAGCAGGCGGGCGATGCACAGCTTTTGCTGCTGCTCGAGCTGGAGGCGGGTGGCCGGGGTGTGCAGGTGGTCCTTGAGGTCGCTCCAAAGGCCGACCTCGCGCAGGGCCTGCTCAACCGCCGCCTCGAGCCGGTCTCGGGACAGGTCGCCACGCCGCTGGTGGATGCGCAGGCCGAAGACGATGTTTTCGTACACCGAGAGCGGCAGGGGGTTGGGGCGCTGGAAGACCATGCCCACGGTCTTGCGCAGCTCGATCAGGGAGACGTCCGGATCGTAGATGTTGCAACCCAGCACGCGGATTTCGCCCCGCGTGGTGACGTAGCCGTAACGCTCGTTCACCCGGTTGAAGCAGCGCAGTAGGGTGGTTTTCCCGCAGCCGGACGGCCCGATGAGCGCGGTGATCTGGCCGGCCCGGATGTCGAGGTTGACGTCCTGCAGGGCCTGAAAGGTTCCGTACCACAGGCTCAGGTTGCGGGTGGTGATGGAGTATTCCGGGGCGGACATGGGATCAACCGAACCGGCCGCGCACGTAGTCGTAGGTCCGGCGGTCACGCGGGTGTTCGCCGAAGATTACCTCGTTGCGGTCCAACTCGACCAGCTCACCGTTCCACAGAAACAGGGTGCGGTCGGCCAGCCGGCGCGCCTGTTGGATGAGATTGGTGACCAGCACAATGGTCATGCGCTGCCGCAACTCCCGCAGCACTTCCTCGATGCGCATGGTGGTCACCGGGTCAATGGCAATCGAAAACTCGTCCAGACACAGGATGTCCGGATCGTGCGACAACGCCCGGGCGAGGGTCAGCCGCTGTTGCTGGCCGCCCGAGAGCCGCGTGCCGAGCGTGTGCAAGCGGTCCTTGACCTCGTCCCAGAGGGCCGCCTGGCGCAGGCAGCGTTCCACCCGGGCGTCCAGCTCGGCGCGGTCGCGCACCCCGGCGCAGCGCGGGGCCAGCGCGACGTTGTCGTAAATGCTCAAGGGCAGGCCCACCGGCAACGGGGCCACCATGCCGATCTGGCGGCGCAGGGCATGGACGTCCGCCACCTGCCTCACGTCCCGACCATCCACCCGCACGGTGCCGCTCTGGCGTGCGTCGGGGATGAATTCCAGGGTGCGGTTGAGGCAGCGCAGCACCGTGGTCTTGCCGGACTGGGCGGGGCCGATGACCGCCAGGATTTCTCGCGGCGCCACCGTAAAGGAAAGGCCGTGCAGGACCTCGCGCCAGCCGTAGCTCACGCGCAGGTTGTCCACGGCGATTTTCGGCGGGGGCATCACCATTTCTGGCGCCTCCGCAGATACGCCCGCAGCCAGATGGACAGGGCGTTGACCGCCAGGACCGCGCCCAGCAGCACCACCGCGATGGCATAGGGCAGCGCCTCCGGCGCCCGGGTGACCTGGGTGGTGACGGTGTACAGGTGCATGGACAGCGCCATGCACTGGTCGCTGAGCGCGTAGGCGAAGGGGTCGCCGGGGGCGATTTTTTTGTAAAACACCGCTCCGGTAAACATGATGGGCGCGGTTTCCCCCGCGGTACGCGAGACCTGAAGGATCACGCCGGTGAGGATGCCGCTGATCGCGTTGGGCAGCACGACGTGGCGGATGGTTTGCCAGCGCGTGGCGCCCAGATTCCAGCAGGCCTCGCGGAAGGCGTGGGGCACCGCGGCCAGGGCCTCCTTCGTGCTGGCGATGATCACCGGCAGGGTCATGATGGCCAGGGTCAACGAGGCGGCCAGGATCGAGCGCCCCAGGCCGGCAAACAGCACGAAGGCCCCCAGCCCGAACAGCGCATGCACAATGCTGGGCACGCCGGCCAGGTTCACCACCGCCAGATGGATCAGACGGGTGAGCCAGTTGTTCGGGGCGTACTCGTTGAGGTAAATGGCGCACAGCACTCCCAGCGGCGCCGCCACCAGCAGCGCGATCACCACCAGGTACCACGTTCCCAGCAGAGCCGGCCAGATGCCGCCCTCACGTATGCCCTGCGTGGGATTGGTGGTGAGGAAACCCCAGGACAGCAACGGCGCGCCTTGGACGACAAGGTACACGAGGATGGCGGCCAGCGGCGCCACCAGCGCCAAGGCCATGGCCCCGAGCAGCGCCTGCGCCAGGCGTTCCTGACGCTGTTTGCGCCGCACCAGCGGCGTGGCCTGGAAAGCCCCGGCATTCATCCCGACGATCGGCGTACTCCCCGCACGGCCAGATCGGCCAGCAGGTTGACCACGAAGGTGATGGAGAAGAGCATGACCCCGATCAAGAAGAGCATCCGGTAGTGGTCCGAGCCCACGGCGGTCTCGCCCAACTCCGCCGCGATGGTGGCGGTGAGCGTGCGGATGGGATCAAAGAGGCTGCGGGGAATGTTGACCGCGTGGCCCGTGGCCATGAGCACGGCCATGGTCTCTCCGATAGCGCGGCCCACTCCCAGCAGCACCGCGGCGAGCAATCCGTTGCGGGCCGCCGGGAGCAACACCCGGTGTACGGTCTGCCAGCGGGTCGCCCCCAGCGCCAGCGCCGCCTCGCGGTAGGTGTCGGGCACCGCCTTGAGGGCGTCCTCGCCGATGCTGACGATGATGGGCACGCTCATCAGCGCCAGCAACAGGGCGGCGTTGAGAAGGTTCAACCCCACCGGGGCCGGCAGGTAGCGCTGGATGAGGTGGTTCAGCACGCTCAGGCCGATGAAGCCCCAGACGATGCTGGGAATGGCCGCCAGCAGTTCGATCACCACCTTGAGGGTTTCCTTGAGCCGGCCGGTGCAGAACTCGGACACAAACACCGCCGCTCCCAGGCCCAGCGGCACCGCCAGCAGCATGGCCAGCGCGGTCACGCTCAGGGTACCCACGATCATCGCCCCCACGCCGTAGCGGACGTGCGCACGCGAGGTGGGATACCATTCCACGCTGAACACCACCTGCTGCCAGTCCAGTTTGGGGATCAGGGGCGCGCCCTCGCGCAGGACGAACAGGAAAATCCCCAGCACGAACAAAATCGCGCTGAAGCCGCACAACCGGATCAGCCCTTCGATCGCCAGCTCGCCCAGACGGCGCCAACGCGGACGGCTGTAACGGCCTGCGGCATTCACGGGGTCACCTCCCCCGGGCGCAGCGGGATGTAGCCGGCCAGCTCGACGATCTTCTGCCCGGCGTCGGACAGCACCCAAGTGAGGTACTGCCGCACCGGCGGCGGCGGCGCCCCCGGGGTGTACATGTACATGGGGCGGCTGATGGGGTAGCTCCCGTCCAGGGTGGTGGCCACCGAGGGCAGCACGCCGGGCTGGCCGCGTCGGCGCGAGACCCGCAGCATCTTGACCCGATCGGTCTGGTAACCCAGGCCGCTGTACCCAATGGCCGCCGGGGTGCGGCTGACCAGTTCCACCACGTCTTTCGAGCCGTTCATATCCAGCGAACCCAGCTTGAAGTCCGCCTGCCGACCGCACACCACGTCCCGGAAATAGTGGTAGGTGCCGGAGTTGTTTTGGCGGCTGACGCGGATGATGCGGTCGGTCCGGGCGCCGGGTATGGCAGGCACGCCCAGTTGCGACCACCGGTCAATCGGGCCGCCCTCGGCGTAGATGTCGTGCAGGTCCTCCAGGCTGATCTCCTCCAGCGGGTTGTTCCGGTGGACATAGATGGACAGCGCGTCGAAGCCCACCAGGAATTCCTGAGGGGCCTGACCCGTGCGCGCGGCGATGCGTTCGGCCTCCTCCGGCTCGATCCGACGGCTGGTGTTGGCGATGTCCGCGGTCCCGTTCAGCAGGGCGGCGATGCCCAGGCCGGAGCCGCCGCCGGACACTTCCACCGAAACCTCCGGCGCCTCCTGCTGATATGCTTCCGCCCAGGCCTGGGCCAGATTCACCATGGTGTCCGAGCCGATGTTTTGGATGACCGTGACGGCAGACGGCGCCCGCTCCGTCCGCGCGCACCGGGTCACCGCCACCGCGGCCAGGAAGACCAGGCCACCGGTCCACACCCACACGCGTCCACTCGCTCGGAAGGGATTCCGGTTCATGGAGCCTTACGCAGGCGGGGCCTCCGGCCCGCCGGGCGCGGTCGCTGTTTCATCCCGGATGGCCTCGACCAGAGCCAGCAGGTTTTCCTTGAGTTGGCGGCAGATCCTGTCGCACACGGCCCGCACCTGTTCCGGCGGACCCTCCACCGCCGCCGGGTCCTCCACCGGCCAATCCAGGAAAATGATCTTGCGCAGTTGCGGAGGGAACAGGCGTTTGACCTCCGGGTGCAGGGCCACGACCACGTGGTGGCGGTCCAGTTCAGGCACCTGCGCCAGGGGTTTGGGGGTTTTGCCCGCCAGGTTCAGGCCGTGAGCCCGGGCAAACTCCACCACCGCCGCGGGGACCGGACGCGGCTCCAGCCCGGCGCTTTGGAAGGCCACCTGCGGCGGGCGCAGGGACTCGCCCAGCGCCTCCGCCAACAAGCTGGCGCCTGCGTTGAAGCGGTCCAGGAACAGGATGCGAACCAGCCCGGCGTCCGGATGTTTGGCGTACTCGCCGGTGCACAGGTAGAGCGTCTCGGCGCAGATGTTGCGCGCCTGGTCGGTGATGCGCTCCAGGCGGCGGGTGATCAACAGGCAGGGGTCCAGGGCCTCGAAGGGCAGGCGGTTGTCCTTGTAGCGCTGCACCAGCTCCCGCCGCAGGTGGGCTTTGAGCACGTCCGCGGTGTCCTCGGTGGGGATGGTTTGCCAGGCCAGTCGAGCGTCACCGGTCAGATAGGCCCGGACGGCGTCCGCCAGCATGGTTTCGGCGATGCGGGCCAGCTCGGCCAGGCGGTCCAAGGGCAGGTCCAGTTCCCACGCGCTGAGCTTGGCGGCCTGGTGGGCGATGCTCTCGGCATAATCGCCCACCCGCTCCAATTCGCTGCTGAGCTTGAGCGCGGTGTAGGCCAGACGCAGCGGCTGTCCCGCCGGCTGTTGGCGCACCAGAAATTCCAGGCACAGCCGGTCCACCTCGCGTTCCAACCGGTCCACGTGCTGGTCGCGAATGATAACCGCGTAGGCCAACTGCCGGTTGCGGGTCTGCAGTGCCGTCATGCCGTCGCGCAGGGCGCGCCCGGCCAGGGTGGCCATGCGGTGGATGGTCTGGCGAATCCGCTCCAGGTCCCGTTGGACCGAAGCTTCATAATGCGGCTTGCCGCCGGGAATGGTCGCGTTGTTGTCGTGCATGCTGTGGGGGAAAACCGACCGGAAATCCGGTTCCCGTCCGCCCGCGGACGAAAGTTCACCAGATTGTAACCGTCCGGGCAACCCGGTTTCCCCCTCCGGCCGCGCCACGTCCCCACCGCGCGCTGCGGGGCAACCCAGCCGGCGCCCGGCAGCCTCGTGGAATCTGCCGGAGGTCGAGTCGCCGGACCGGGAACCGGGGGCAGGGTTTGGAAAGGGCCCAGACACCGGGGGCAAGGTGGGAAACAAGCGGCTGTTGTTTGGCCGGGGGAAGCTTGGATTGACGGCGAGCGCGGAAACCCTTTACCTCCTTGCCCATGAACTCGTCCCTGCCTGCCCTGGTGGCCCTCGGCCTGATCGCCTGTTCAATGTCTCGCGCGGATGAAAACGATCCGCGCCGGTGGATTGGTCATGACCGCACCCGGCCCCTGCCGCCGGTGGTGGACCCCGGGTATCCGGGCACGCCGGAGCAGCCCGGCAAGGCGCCCTCGGACGCGATCGTGCTTTTCGACGGCACGGACCTTTCCCAGTGGGTGGCCATGAACGGGGAGCCCACCCGGTGGATCATCAAGGACGGGGCGATGGAGTGCGTGCCCGGCAGTGGGTACATCCGCACGTTGCGCTGTTTTGGCGATGTGCAACTGCACCTGGAATTCGCCACGCCGGCCAAGGTCGAGGGACACAGCCAGGGCCGGGGCAACAGCGGGCTGTTCTTCGGGTTGACCCGGTATGAGATCCAGATTCTAGACAGCTACGAAAATCCGACCTACGCCGACGGCTCCTGCGCGTCCATCTACAACCAGTATCCCCCGCTGGTAAACGCCTCCCGCCCGCCCGGCCAGTGGCAGAGCTACGACGTCATCTGGACCGCTCCGCGGTTTGGGCCGGAGGGCCAGTTGTTGTCGCCCGCCCGCGTGACGTTGTTTCACAACGGGGTGCTGGTGCACCACAACGCGGAGCTGATCGGCGACACCGGCTGGGTCACCCGCGGGCCGTATCGCGCGCACCCGGAAAAACTGCCCATCGCCCTCCAGGATCACGGCAATCCGGTGCGTTTCCGCAACATCTGGGTGCGCGAGCTGGGCCGCCCCGGCCGGCCCGAATACCTGCTGTCCGACCGGCTGTTGGACAGCTACGCAGGCAGGTATGAAGTGAACCGGGACTGGGTGGTGGAGGTCTCCCGCCGGGGCGGCCATCTGTTCTTCCGCTGGGCGGGCGAGGAGTTCTTGATGTTCGCCACTTCCCTGAACCGGTTTTTCGCCAAGACCACGGACGTGCAGGTCGAGTTCAAGCGCGAGGGCAACGAGGACGTGGCCTACTTTTCCGTGGGCGAAGACCCCGGCATGCGCGCCCGCAAGATGAAGTAACCCCCGCGCTGGCCGGGCGCAACGCCCGGCGTGCCCACGGGGCACGCAAGCAGGCAGGGCTGCATCCCGGGCTGTCGGCTTTTCCTTTTCCGCTGGTGGACCGGTGGGCGGAGAAGTTTCCCCGTCAACGCCCCAACCGCGGCCGGAAGCGTTTCCGCGGGAGTGGGAGATCAATCCTCGCCCTGAGCCTTGGTGAAGCCGGGCTGACCGTCGAATTGCTGCAGCTTCTCGAGGTGGACCCACCGCAGGCCGGCTTGTTCCAGCGCGCCCAGGAGCCGCTGCAGTTTTTCCAGCGCCAGATCGTTGACCGGCTCGGTGCACAGCAGGCGGCAACGCCAGTGGTCCACGCAGTCGGTCTCGGCGCCCTTGGCCGGATAGACCTGGGTGCCGCGGTTGGAGATCATCTTAAGGGTGAAGCCGGCAGCCGCGCCGGCGCGTTCGACCAGCGGTCCCAGCTCGGCGGCGGGACGGTCCGACTCGCAAAACACGTCCACTCCCAGCACACGGCGGCTGTCGGGAACCACCGTGGCGATGGCCCCCGACCGGGCGGGTACGGTCCAGGGACGGTACTCCCGGACGCGGCCGCCGGGAGTCGGGCGGCCCAGCCGTTCAATCACCGCGTCGGTAAAGGCGCGGGTGCCCACGGAGCGGGCGTCGCCCACCACGTCGCGGGTGGCAATGCCGTCGGCAAGCGCCTGCTCCACGGCAGCCTCAATGCGGGTGGCGGCCTCGATTTCGCCCAGGTGGCGGAGCAGAAGCACGGCCGAGAGGATGAGGGCAGTGGGGTTGGCCACGTCTTTGCCCGCGTACTTGGGGGCGGAGCCGTGGACGGCTTCGAAAATGGCCACGTCATGGCCCAGGTTGGCCGAGGGGGCGAAGCCCAACCCGCCCACCAGCGCGGAGGTGAGGTCGCTGAGGATGTCGCCGTTCATGTTGGTGGTGATGATGACCTCGAACTGCTCGGGACGCTTGACGAGCTGATGGGCGCAGTTGTCCACCACGATGTGCTGGGCTTCAAGGTCGGGATACTCGGGGGCGATGGCCTCGAAGGTGCGTTTGAGGAGGCCCTCGGTGAGTTTCATGATGTTGGCCTTGGTGGCGCAGTGCACGCGCCGACGCCCCTCGCTGCGGGCGAATTCGAAGCCCAGACGCACGATTTTTTCGCAGCCCTTGCGGGAGATGAGTTTGAGGCACTGCGCCACGCCGGGCGTTTGCATGTGTTCGATGCCGGCGTAGAGGTCCTCCACGTTTTCGCGCACGACCACCAGGTCAATGCCCCGGCCGGCATACGGCGTGGGCACGCCGTGAAATTCCCGCACCGGGCGGATATTGGCAAAGGTCTCGAAGAGTTTGCGCAGGGTGACATTGGCGCTTTTCTCGCCGTAGCCCACGGGGGTTTCCAGCGGGCCTTTCAGGGCCAGACGGGTGCGGCTGAGGGATTCGATGGTGGCGGCGGGAACGCCCGAGGGAACGCCCTTTTTGAACACGGTGGCGCCGGCCTCGGCTTCCTCCCAGGCAATCCGGACGCCGCAGGCCTCGACCACGCGTCGGGCCGCATTGACGACTTCCGGGCCGATGCCATCGCCGGGGATCAGGGTAACCGAATGAGTCTTCATCTGGAATGACCTTGCAGGGACGGGGGGGTGTGGGTGTGAAAGCTTGCTCGGCGACCGGCCGGCACAGGGGTGATGGCCCCGGTGCGGAAGGCGAGGACCGGCGCTGCTTCAGGCGGCTTGTTGTTCTTCGCGGGCTTTCTTGGCCTCGGCGATGACCTTGGCCTCCAGTTCTTTGGGCATTTCCTCGTAGTGATCGAACTCTTCGTGATGAGCCCCGCGCCCGCCGGTGAGCGAGCGCAGCACGGTGGAGTACTGGTAGAGTTCCATGGCCGGCACGTAGGCCTTGACAATCTGGAAACCGCCGTCGGCGTCCATGTCCAGAATCTTGCCCCGGCGGCTGGACAGGTCGCCAATCACCTGCCCCATGGCGTCGGCGGGAACCTTGATTTCGACGCGGTGGATGGGCTCCAGCAGGCACGGACGAGCGGCGAGGAAGGCCTCGCGGAAGGCCTCTTTGCCAGCGATCTGGAAGGCCACGTCCTTGGAGTCCACCGGGTGCATCTTGCCGTCGTAGAAATCAATCTTCACGTCCACCACCCGGTAGCCGGCGAGGATGCCCTCGTTGCAGGCGGCGTTGACGCCCTTTTCGACGGAGGGCACAAACACGCGGTCCACGTTCTGGCCGACGAGGCTTTCGGTGAAGACCACGCCCGAACCGCGCGGCAGCGGTTCGATGCGCATCCACACCTCGGCAAACTGGCCGGCGCCGCCGGTCTGTTTTTTGTGCCGGTACTTGGATTCGCCGCGGGCCTTGATGGTTTCGCGGAAGCGGATTTTCGGCGCAACAAGGTCAAAATCCACCTTGTAGCGGCTGCGCAGGCGTTCGGAAATGACCTGCAGGTGCAGCTCGCCCTGGCCGGAGAGGACGGTCTGATGCAATTCGGCGTCCACCGTGTAGTGGAAGGTGGGGTCCTCGTTGGCCAGCGCGGCCAGGCCCTGGGCCACCTTGTCCTCCTCGCCCTTGGACTTGAGCTTGAGGGCGGCGTGGATGTTTGGACGGGGAAACTCGACCCGGGGCAGTAGCACCGTAAGGCCCGGAGAGCAGAGCGTGTCGCCGGTGTGGGTGTTCTTGAGCTTCACCGTCACGCCGATGTCTCCGGCACCGAGGACCGGGACGTTTTCCCGGGTTTTGCCGTTGAGCAGGGAGAGCTGGCCCATGCGCTCGGTGATGTTCCGGGCCGGGTTGAACAGGTCCATGCCGAAGCGCACGGCGCCCGAGTACACGCGCAGGAAAGACACCTCGCCGATGTGTGCCTCGTTCAGGGTCTTGAAGACGTAAGCCACGGTCTGAGGGTCGTGCACACGGACCTCCACCGGGTTGCCGCTGGCGTCGGTACCGGTGACCCGCTCCCGGTCCAGCAGGGAAGAACCGTACTTGGCGATGAAATCCAGCAGCCGGGCGACGCCGATGTTGTTTTCCGCGGCCGTGCAGAACACGGGAATGATTTCCCGTTTCTGGAAGGCCGCGTGCACGCCGGCGCGCAGTTGCTCCTCGGTCAAGCCGCCCTGATCGAAGAATTTCTGGAGCAAATCATCGTCGGCTTCGGCGATGTGCTCGATGAGTTCCTGGTGCAGGGCCCGGGTCTGTTCCGCCCAGGTCCCCTCGGCCGGCGCCTCGCCAAATTTGCCACTGCCGTCGGTGGCGTAGGTGATCAGCTCGGTGCGCATGACGTCCAGCACCTTGTGGAAACCCGGACCCGGGTCCACGGGCAGGGCCAGGGGAATAACCTTCGAGCCGAACCGCTCCTTGAGGTCGGCCAGCACCTCGTCGAAGCGAGCGTGCTCCTTGTCCACCATGTTGACCACGAGGACCTTGGGGATGTTGAACTGCTCGGCGAACTGCGCCACCTGCGTCGTCCCCAGGCCCACGCCGTCCACCGCGTGCACCACCAGCACGGCGAAATCCGACACCCGCAGGGCCGCCAGCGCCTCGCTCCGGAAATCCTGGTATCCCGGCGTGTCGAGGATGTTCAGCTTCTTGCCCAACCATTCGAAATGCATAAGCGAGGTGTGGATGGAGATTTGCCGCTTCTGCTCGCTGTCGTGGTAATCGGACACGGTGGTGCCGTTGGCCACACTGCCCAGGCGGCCAATTACGCCGCCGCAGACCAGCATGCATTCGCTGAGCATGGTCTTGCCGCAGGTCGCGTGACCCACCAGGGCGAAGTTCCGAATGTCGCCGGGCGCGTACTCTTTCATGGTGGATGGTGCTTCAACTCAAACGGTGTCGTGCAAGGCGCCGTTGTAAGGGAACCGGACGGTTTCGCCAACAAAACTTCGCGCCAGGCTCCGGTGGAGGGATATCCTGTGCCCGGTCCCGGTACGCCATCCGCTCCCTCCCCGACGGGCAAGCAGACCGGTCGCGTCAGCCGAAAATTTGTCCCCCCCGGAGGACGCCCGTTGCCCGGGAGCGTTGCCGGTGGCAAACAACCTGCTAACCTTCGGGACCATGTTGTTCGGTCCAAGCCGCCGTTTTTTCTGTCAATCCAACCGCACTGCCGGTTCGCCCCGACAGACGGCCCTGTTCCTGGCGCTGGGAGGCATTTTTATCGGCCCGCTCGTGGCCGCGGCGCCGGACTTTTCCAGCCCCCTGCTCGAAGTTAACGCCACCTACGACGGCAGCCGTGTAACCTGTCGCGTGTTCGACCCCGCCCAGGGCCGGGAATACACCAACGTGACCGCGGCGCCCGCGGTCTTTGGATTCCAGAATCTGGGCGGGGTGGTGACCTGGACCAGCGGCCAGGCGGTGTGGATTCGCACCTACGATCCCGGTGTGACCAACTGGGTGGAATTCCATCAATCCATCGCGGGGGTGCACGACCTGCGCCTGCACCGGGGCATGGTGGCCTGGAGCGCCCCGGGCCAGACGGGATGCACAGTGTACGACCGCGCGCGTCGCGCGTGGATCACGGACACCGCCAGCACCACCACCTACGATTTGCGCTGCGTGGACGGGCTGGTGAGCTGGACGACCCCGGGCGCGGTGTTTCTGCGCGCTTACGATCCCGCCCTCGGCCGCTGGCAGAAAGATGACAATGCCGCCGGCGCCACCTTTGACCTGATCAGCACCAACGGCCTGGCGGTCTGGAGCAGCGGCAACGCCGTCCGGCTGCGTCAGTACGATCCCTGGCGCGGCAACTGGGCCCGGGCGGACATCCCGACTCCGACTCTGGCCTCCCTGCAAAACAACTCGGCCCTGGCGGCGTGGAGCACCGGTCCGCAACTACACGCCTGTCTGTTCCACCCCTTGCAGGGCCAGTGGTTGGCCGCCACGGTCAGTCCGCCCTCCTTCACCGCCCTCTTGCTGGGCATCACCAACGCCACGCTCACCTGGTCCGACGGGTTCCAGGTCAGCGAGCTCGGCTACAACTTCGCCGCCGGCAACTGGCATGCGCAGCCCACCCGCCCCCTGGCCGGGTTCACCGTCTCGGCCACCTCCGGGCGCCCGCCGCTGACAGTTTACTTCACCGATCTCTCGGTGGGCGGGCTGAGCCACCAATGGAATTTCAGCGACGGCCACACCAGCAGTCGGCGCAGTCCGGTGCACACCTTCCGCGCGGTGGGGCGCTTTGTCATCACGCAGACCGTGACCGGCACGGGCGGCGTCACGGCGACCTTCAGCACAAACATCCTCACCGACCTGGACCCGCCCACGGGCTCGGTGGTCATCAATGACGGCGCGTCCTTTACCACCAACCGCGTGGTCACCCTCGCCCTGACCGCCAATGACAACAGCGGCGTGGTGGCCCGGATGCGCTTCAGCAACGACGGCGTCACCTGGACCGCCTGGGAACCCTACGCGCCCACCCGCCAGTGGGAATTCCCCCCAGGCGTCACCACCCGCACGGTGCGCGCGCAGTTCGAGGACCCCTACGGCAACGTCTCGGCCGTGGTCAGCGACTCCATCTTCCTGGATCCCACCCCGCCGCCGCCGGTGCGCCTCGCCGTGACGGAGACAAACGTGGTCGAGGGCCACGCCACCCTCAGTGTCGCGGTGAACCTCGAATACCCCATGCTCCGCGAAGTGCGAGTGGACTACTTCACCCGCGAACTGACCGCCACCACGGGTCAGGACTTCGAGGCTGCAGCCGGCACCCTGACCTTCGCTTCGGGCGCCACCAACCGGGTGCTTACCGTGCGCATCTTCGACGACGCGCTGGTCGAGATGAACGAGCAATTCCAAGTGGTGCTCACCAACGGCGTGGACACCGTGCCCGGATCGCCGCTGACCGTTACCCTCTTGGACAACGACCCGCCCCAGGTGCGCTTCGCCGCCGAGCGGTTCCCCGCTGGCGAAGGAGACGGACAGGGGCTGCTCACCGTGCTGCTCAGCGCCGCGTCCGGTCGGCCGGTGAGCGTGGCCTACGCGGCCTCCAACGGCACCGCCACCGCCGGGCTCGATTACGTCGCCGTGACGGGCGTGCTCGAATTCCCCCCCGGGGAGACCGCGCGGAGCCTTGCCATCCCGATCCTTGATGACGCATTGGACGAAGCCACCGAAACAGTGGAGGTGCGCCTGCACAGTCCCACCAACGCCGTGCTCGTACCGCCGGCGGCAGCGATCCTGGAGATTCCGGACAATGACCCGCCCACAGTAAACTTCAGTTCGACCGAGTATGTCGCCGTCGAAAGCGCGGGCAGCATCACCCTCCCCGTTACGCTGAGCAAGCCCTCCACGGAAACCATCTACGTGGACTACGCGACCGCGGGCGGCACCGCCATCCCGGGACAGGATTACGTGGCGGCCAGCGGCACGCTGATCTTCCCGCCGGGGCAAACCCTCCGCACGTTTGCCGTCAGCCTGCTCGACAACCGCCAGAGCGGCCCGCCCAAAACGGTGGAGTTGCGCCTGGGCGGCTTTGTAAACGTGCTGCCCGGCCCGCGCCTCCGGGCCTGGCTCACCCTGCTCGATGACGAGGCCGAACTGGCCTTTGCCGGCGTGAGCCCGGCGCCGGACGGAAGCTGGGTGTTGCGCCTGCGCGGGCCCGCCGGACTGCGGGTGCGTCTGGAAACCAGCGCGGACCTGCAAAGCTGGGAGCCCCTGGCCGAGCTCGACAATCCGGAGGGGACGGTCGAGTTCCGGGATGCCCGCCCGCCCGCCGCCGCCCGCTACTACCGCGCCCGGGTGAATCCCTGAGCAAAACCCTGCGGCGTCAAGCCAACCGGCTTGGGTCGTCCCGGCGTCCACCGTGGCCTCCGGCTGGACGCCACCCGGGGGAATGATCGCAAGCCGCCCCTCCCGCCCGCTTGAACTTCAGGGCCGTACATTCGAACATTTCCGCTGCGTTTGTCTTCCAACGTTCCATGAAATCCCCTGGCCTGATCTGGGCCCGCGCGGGCGCGGTCCTGCTGATTTCCGCCCACCTCACCGCAGCGGAGGACGCCGCGGTGTTTCCGTTCGTGTTGCCCTGGGACGACGCCTCCCCGGGAATCGCGGACATGAGCGGCCTGCTCGACCCGCCCGCCGGCAAGCACGGCTTCATCCAGGTGAGCTCCAACGGCCATTTCCAGGCGGGCGGCCGGCGCATCCGGTTCTTCGGGGTGAACCTGAGTTTCGCCGGCGGCTTGCCCGCGCCCGCGGACGCGCCGAAGATCGCCGGGCGGCTGGCGAAGTTCGGCATGAACGTCGTCCGCTTCCACCACCTGGACACCGGCGCCTGGCCCAACGGCATTCGCGACGGCGCCGCGCCCGGCACCGGCGCCCTGCACCCGGAAGCGCTGGACCGGCTGGGTTTCCTTCTGGCCCGACTGAAGGAGCGCGGCATTTACGCCAACATGAATCTGCTGGTGGGCCGGCCGTTCAACGCCGCCGACGGCCTGCCGGCCGAAATCGAGAAGCTGGAGTGGAAGGACCGCCACCTGGTCGGCTTCTTCGACACCCGTCAGCTCGAACTCCAGAAGGATTACGCGCGCCGACTGCTCACCTGGAAGAACCCGCACACGGGGCTGACCCTGGCGGAAGACCCGGCGGTGGCCTTCGTGGAAATCAACAATGAACAGGGGCTGGTCCACGGCTGGCTGGGCGGGAATGTGGACCGTCTGCCAGAAATCTTCCTCACCGAATTGCGCCGCCAGTGGAACGCCTGGCTCCGCGCCCGACACGGCGACCCCGCCAAACTGCGCGCGGCCTGGCAGTCGGGCGAAGCGCCGCCCGGCCCGGAAATGCTGCGCGACCCCCGTTGGGACCGCGGGCTGGAATCCTGGCAGATCGAGCAACATCAGGGCGCTCGACTCGAGGCCGCGGTGGAAGGCGGCGCCGCCGCGGAACGGGCAGTGCGGCTCCGCGTCCGCCAGCCCGGCGCCGAGGGATGGCATCTGCAGTTCAACCAGCCCGGGCTGCGGCTGGAAGGAGGCCGTCCTTACACCGTCCGGTTCCGGGCGCGCGCCGATGCCGGACGCGCCCTCCAGGTGAACGTGAGCCAGGCTCACGCGCCCTGGGGCAATCTGGGATTGTCCGCCACGGTCCGGGTGGGACCGGAGTGGCGCGAGTTCCAGTACGTCTTCAACGCCGCGCAAACCGACGACAACGCGCGGCTGAGTTTCTCCCAGTTTGGCGGCGAAGGCGCCACGGTCTGGCTGGCGGACCTGTCCTTTCGGCCCGGCGGGGTGCGGGGGTTGACGGCGGACGAAGACCCGGCGGCGGACCGCGTGCCCCTGTTCACGCGGGACCACTTCGGCGAGCGCACTCCGGAGGCCCAGCGGGACTGGATGCGCTTTCTGTTCGAGACCGAAGAGCGTTACTGGCGGGCGCTGGACCGTTTCCTGAAAGAGGAACTGCGCGTGCGGGCGCCCGTGGCCGGCACCATCGCCGGCTGCAGTCCGCTGAACCTCCAGGCGCAGTTGGACTGGGTGGACACCCACGCTTACTGGCAGCATCCCCGCTGGCCTGGCGGGCGCGACTGGCAACCGGAAGGCTGGATCGTGGAAAACCGCTCGCTGGTCAACGAGCGCGGCGGCACGGTGGCCGGATTGGCCCTGCGGCGCGTGCTCGGCAAACCGCACGCCTGCACCGAGTACAACCACCCCGCCCCGAACACCTATTCAAGCGAGGCGTTCCTGCTGCTCGCCGCCTACGCCGCGCTTCAGGACTGGGACGCCATTTACGTGTACAGCTACGCCCACACCCGCCTTCAGGGCTGGGACGGCCGGCGCATCAACGGCTTCTTCGACATTGACCAGCATCCGACCAAGATGGCCACGCTGCCGGCGGCGGTGGCGATGTTTCTGCGCGGCGACGTGCGGGCGGCGGAAAAGCTCGTGACCGCCACGCTGCCGCGCGAACGCGAGGTGGACCTGATGCGTGCCGCGCGCAACTGGGACCTCGTCCACGCCGGGCACGTGGGCGTGCCGCGCGAGGCGGCGCTGCTCCACCGCGTGGCGTTGCTGCCGGAAGGCGTAGCCGCGCCAGCCGGGGTACTCACGCCCGAGCCCGCGGCCTTCCAGGCGAACGTGCTCACCGCCGACACCGGCGAGCTGACCTGGGACTTGAGCGCGGCCAGCCGCGGCGTGGTGATGGTAAACACCGCGCGCTCGAAGGCCGTCATCGGCTACGGCGGCGGGCGGCGGTTCGAGTTGGGGCCGGTCATCCTCGAGCCCGCGCAAGGCCTGCAGGACGGCTGGAGCGCCATCACCCTCACCGAGCAGGCGCCCGGCCGCTGGCTGCTCACCGCCACCGGGTACGCCGAAAACACCGGCCTGCAGTGGAAAAACCCCGAGCGTTCCACCGTGGGACGCGACTGGGGCGGGGCGCCGTCACGCGTCGAGGGCGTGGTGGCCCGGCTCACGTGGAAGGCCGCGCCGGACCAGATTCAGGCCTGGGCGCTCGACGAGCGCGGCCAGCGCCGCGAACCGGTGCCGGTCAAACGCGCGCCGGGCGACCAGGCTGGCGCGTTGCTCCAGCTCGGCCCCCAATGGCGGACGCTGTGGTACGAGGTGGAGGCGCGGCCGTGAATCAACCGGTCGAAACCGGCCCCGCCGCGGGTGGGGAGCAGAGGGTTTCTGCCACGCTGCGGCTCCAGCGCTCAATGGCCGCCCAGTCGCGGAAATCACCATAGGGAGCTTTCACCGCGCGCACCATGAGCCGCTCCAGGAAGTTCAGCCGCTCCCGCAGCAGAACCCCGTGAAACACCGCCACGTCGCGCGGCTGAAGGCTTTCCACCAGGCCGCGCAACGGCTCGGGATGACGCCATCCTTTCAGCAACACCACCGGGTCGCCCTGCCCGGTCGGACCGCTGCTAAACAGCCAGAGTGGCCGGGCGCTCAACCCGGCCGCCTGCGCGTGAAGAAATCGAACCGCCGGGGCCAACCAACGGCCGCCGTACACGGCGCTGCCCACCACCACACCGGCGTAATCCGCAGGACGCAACGCCTCCCGCACCGGGCGCACCTCCGCTTCCCAACCGCCGCCCTGCAGCACGGCCCCAATGCGGGTGGCAATTTCCGCCGTAGCGCCGTGTTTGCTGGCGTAGGCAACCAAAATCCGGGGTGACATCGCGCGTAAAAGTTGCCCCCCGCAGCGGGTGGCGTCGAGGCATTCCGTCCGGTTTCAATCAAACCACTCGTCCGCCGGATCGAAGATCGGGATGGGGATGTTCAGGATGCGCAGCCGGCCGATGGCGCGGTGGCGGCAGCCGGGACGGATCAGGACCGCCGTGAGCGGCCGCAGCGGATAGCGCTGGCCGTCCAGTTCGATCTCCCCCTCGCCTTCAAGCACCACGTAGATTTCAGTCATCCGGCGGTGGTAATGCACGCGCGCGTCGGCGTGAATGTCGGTGAGGTGGATGCTCGCGGGCGCGCCGGGCACGTCGCCAAACGCACGGCGCGCCCGACCGCACGGACAATCCACGGCGGGCAGCGTGTCCAGTTGAGCCAGCGCAAAGCGGGACACGTCCGCCGCGGCGGGTCCGCCCGCTTCAGGAGTCTTTGGAGTGTTGTTCTGCATAGTAGGCATCCACACGGGCGGCGACGTCCTTGAATCCGATGTCCGCCTCGTAGATGAGTTTGAACTGCTCCATGGCCTGGTCGCGACGGCCCAGGGCTTCGAGGGCCGTGCCCAGGGCGTAGAGCAGCGTTTTCTTTTCCTCGTCGAAGACCAGCTTCTCCTTGAGGGCGTTTTCGAAAGTGCGCACGGCCAGGTCGTACATGCGGCGGCGGGCGAAGCACTGGCCCAGGTGGTACAGGGCCTGAAGGCGGAGGTGAGGATGGTTTTGGGCCTTCTGAAATTCCTGGATGGCCTCGGGCAGGCGGTTCAACTCGAAGTACAGCAGCCCCAGCTCGTAGCGGAGCTGCAGGTCGTTCGGATAGCGGTCCACCCGCGCCCGGGCGGCCGCCAGGCGGAACTTGTCCCGTTCCCGGCGCAGGGCCTCGGCACGTGCGGCCTGCTCGGGGTCGGAAGCGTCCAGCCGCGCCAGTTCCTGGTCGTACTGCTTTTCGCGCACCTGGGCGATGGCTCGTTCGAGGGCGGGATCGCCGGATTCCACCGCGCGGAGCCGCTCATACAATTCCAGGGCACGGTTAAGCTGACCGTTTTCCGCGTACAAGTCGGCCAGGGCACGCATCGCGCGGGGGTTGTCCGGCTCGCGGGCCAGGCGCGTTTGATACTCGGCGATCAACTGCTCGACAGCGCGGGGGTCTTGGGGGTCGCGTTTTTCCTGCTCCAACGCGACGGCTTCCTGTTCGTTGCGCAGGATGTCGCGATAGGACCCCTTCCCGTCCTCGAGGGCCGCGTACCCGCCCTCCGTGAGGGTGCGTTGCGCGGCCAGGTCCTTAACGGCCTGGGCAATCTGGGAGTCATGCGGGTGGGCGGCGGCCAGGGCCTGGAGGATGGCCTCAGCCTTGGCGCCCTGACCGGCGGCGGCCAGGAGCGGAGCCAGGCGCAAAGCCACCTCGCGGTCCTGGGGCGCGTGCTTGTACACGATCTCCAGGGACAGGCGGGCGGTCTGCGGCAGGTCGGCGGCGAGCGCGGCTTCGGCCAGGAGTTTGTGCGCTTCGAGATTCAGCGGATCGGAGTTGAGCACTTCTTCAACCAGGTGAAGAGCCTCGAGCGGATTTTTGCGCAGGGACACCCGGGCCTGCACCAGTTTGGGCGCGGCGCCGATCCGACGCAGCAGGCCGCCGCCGCCCCCGCGCTTGAACTGTGCGGCCCGCAGAGCCTCGCGACAGGCATAAAAGGCCGGTTCTTTTTCCAGGACCTGGGTGAGGAGCGCAATGGCGTAATCGAGGTTGTTTCGCTCGAAGGCCAGGCGCCCCTTGTCGTACTGCTCACGCCAGGCGCGGGCGACTTCGTGCAACTGCTTCTCAGGCATGCGGACAGTGTAGCCGAAGGTCCCGCGCGCTGGCCATCGAGTTCTGGGAAACCGCCGGCCACGCGCCGGGCCGGGGTCCCGAATTGCCCGCACGTCGCGCGGCGCTGTTGCGCCTCCGGTCCGGACTTTTGCCTCCGGCCCGTCCGGCCGGCTGTCTCTGGGGCGGCCCGGACGCCGCGCCGACCGGCCCTCCGCTTGTCCTCGCGCGCCCGCGCTCACGCGAGAGACGCTCCCGCGATTTCCGGGAGAGGAATCGCCGTTGAAAAGACGGGCATTCGCGGCTAACGTGCCGGGCGATGCTTTACGACCGCCCATACATGCGTGAGCCCGCGGCCCGGCATTGGCCGGTCCTGTCCGCGACCGGGATCCTGCTGGCGGTCAACCTGGTCGTGTTTGTCTTCCAGAACATCAACGCGGTGTATCTGCGCTGGCCGGTGGAGGCGCAACTGGCCCTCAGCCGGCAGGGCCTGGAAAGCGGGAAAATCTGGCAGTTGTTCACCTTCCAGTTCCTGCATTTGGGCAGTTGGCATTTCATCGGCAACGCGATCGGCCTGTTTTTTCTGGGGCGGGCCCTGGAAGCCACGCTGGGCAAGGCGCGCCTGTTCGAGGTCTATTTCGGCAGCAGTTTTCTGGGCGGTGTGCTGCAGGCGGTGCTGGCGCTGGTGGCCCCGCGTTATTTTGGCCTGCCGACAATGGGCGCCTCGGCCGGGGTGTGCGGTCTGCTGGCCTGTTTTGCCCTGCTGGAACGCGACCGGACGTTCCTGTTCATGTTCCTGCTGCCCATTCGGGCCTGGCATTTGTTGCTGTTCACCCTGGCGGTGTCGGTGTTCTTCGTGCTGGTGCCCTCCGAGCCGGGCGTGGCTCATGCGGCCCACTTGGGCGGACTGCTGGGGGGGATGGCCTACGTGCACTGGATCGTGCGCACGGAGCGGCGATTGTTCGACTGGCGGCCCGCACCTCATCCCGTGGAGCGCTGCGGGGAATTGGTCCGTGCCCAACGACGGGAGGCGCGCCTGCGGGGACACCCTGAACCCGGTGAAGAGGAGCTGCCGCCCGGTGAGTTCATCAGTCGCGAGGTGGACCCCATCCTCGACAAAATCTCTGCGCACGGGCTCCAGAGCCTGACCGAGCGCGAACGGCGCATTCTGGAAAAAGCGCGCGCCCGGATGCTCAAGCGTTGAGCCGCCGGGGTCGCGGACGGACGCGCGCCGGGACAGTGGGAAGCAGCGAGAAGGCGCGGCGCCCGGGCTCAGAACTGCCGCAAAAATCGCACGTCGTTCTGGTAAAACAGCCGGATGTCCGGAATGCCGTAGCGGATCATGGCAATCCGCTCGATGCCGAAGCCGAACGCCCAGCCGGTCCACTCCTCCGGATCATAGCCCACGTTTTCAAAGACCTGCGGATGCACCATGCCGCAGCCGGCGATTTCCAGCCATTCCCGGCCCATCTTCCGTGTAAGCGGACTGCCGAAATCAATTTCGAAACTGGGCTCGGTGTAGCTGAAATAGTGGGGACGGAACCGGATGTTCGTTTCCGGCCCCATCAGCTCCTTGAAGACAAACTCGACCGTGCCCTTGAGATCCCCCACCGTCACCCCCCGATCCACATACAGGCCCTCGACCTGGTGGAAGGTGGGATTGTGGGTGGCATCGGCGTTGTCTCGCCGGTACACCCGGCCGGGCACGATGATGCGCACCGGCGGCGGCTGACGCGACATGACGCGAATCTGTACCGAGGAGGTGTGAGTGCGCAGCAGCCGCCGCTCGGGGATGTCCAGGTAGAAGGTGTCCTGGGTGTCCCGCGCCGGATGATCCGCCGGCGTGTTCAACGCGTCGAAGCAGTGATACTCGTCCTCCACTTCCGGGCCGTCGGCGACCACAAAACCCAGCTTGCGGAAGCTGCGCACGATGTCCTCGGTAACCCGGGTGAGGGGATGCAAATGACCCAAGAGGCGGCGGCGACCGGGCAGGCTGAAATCGGTTGGGTAAGCCGGTCGGGCGGCCAAATCTTCGAGGACCTGTCGGCGCTGCGCGAGGGCGGTTTCGAGTTCCGCCTTGACCGCGTTGAGGGCCTTGCCAACAGCGGGCCGTTCCTCCTTAGGCAGGCTGCCCAGGCTCTTGAGCTGGGCGGTCAACCGTCCGTGCCCCCCCAGATATGCCGCGCGCGCGTGCTCGAGGGCGGCAGGCGTCTCCGCCGCTTCAAAGGCTCGGAGGGCCTCGCGCTTCAGCGGTTCAAGATCGTTCAGGAGCGACATCGGAGGCGCCCGTTTCCGGGGAAAACCAAACGATCCGCCCGGTTCAGACCGGGCCGGGGTTGGACCGGTCAATCCCGGGCGGGTTTCCGGCCGCGTCAGGCGGCAGCCGGTTGCCCTGCGGCCGCTTTGGAGTCGAGTCCCTGGCGGGCCAGCTTGATGATTTCGGCAAAGGCCGGGGCGTCGGTGGCGGCCAGGTCCGCCAGGATTTTGCGGTCCAAAGCGACCTTGGCGGCTTTGAGTCCTTCCATGAAGCGGCTGTAGCTGAGGCCGGCGGCCCGCACGGCGGCATTGATGCGGATTTGCCAGAGGGCGCGGAAATCGCGCTTGCGGGTCCGGCGGTCCCGGTAGGCGTACACCATGGCATGATCCACGGCGTCGGAGGCGTAGCGGTACAGCTTGGACCGGCGCATCCGAAAGCCCTTGGCGCGTTGAATCATGCGCTTGCGGCGCTTCCGGGAGGCGGGGGCATTGGTGACACGCATGGCAATTGGAGAGGGAACAACGTTGGCGTCCGCGCCGTGTCAGCCGCGGTGGCTGAACGGCAGGCTCTGTTGTATCCGATGGGCGTCCGCGGCATCCACCACCACGGCGGCCCGCAACCGGCGCCGCCGCTTGGGGCTTTTGCCGGACAGCAGGTGCCGGCGCCCCGCGTGCGAGCGCAGAATCTTGCCCGTGGCGGTGATTTTAAACCGCTTGGCCACCGCTTTTCGTGTTTTGATACCTCGGGGACGTCGCATACAATCAGCTCCGGTCGAAAAGAGCGGGCATCATAGGCGGGGCGTTTCCGGGCGCAAGCGGGAATTTAAAAAAACGAGCAGACACTTGACAGCCCCCGGCTGCCATGCTTCTCTACGCGCGGTCTGCGGAACCGGCTTTCCGGGTCAATGGAAAATGTTCTTTGAATGGCCCGATGACTTTCCGGCTCCAGCTACGTACCGGTTGGGGTCGGAGTATCCCCGCAGTCCTACAGTTGTACTCTGAAAACTCCCCGGGTCTCAAGGCCCTTCCCCAGGGCCGGAGACCCGGTTCTTTTTTTCTAGGGCGTGTTGGGCTTGCCGCCGGTCCTTTTAGCCCAAGGACCACCCCTTGCGGTAATCACGGCGCAGGAACTCGTTGGCTTCCTCGAGGTTGGTAAACTTGAAGGCCGCCGGATCCCACTCCAGCTTGCGGCGGGTCAGCAACTCGCGCACCTGTACCCGGAGCGCCACGTTACCCAGGAGCACCGCTTCGGCCAGAGGACCGGCCCAGTCAAAATTGGAGCCCGCCGGCTGACCGGTTTTGCAGGCGTCCACCCAGTCTTTGTAGTGACCGGCCACGCGCGGAAGGCTGCGTTCGATCCGCCCTTCCGCCTCCTTGCGCAGGGATTCAGGGTAAATGCGGTTGCCCAGGAGATAGCCGTTGTCCCCCACGAGCAGCCGGCCATTGTCCCCCATTATTTCCCCGTCGGGAAGGTTCGCCGGACGCGGAGGACGCAGACCGCCATCGTACCAGACCAGCTTGAGCGGGGGCATTTCGACCTCGCCGGCGCCGCGTCCCGAAAGTCCCCGCACGTGCGGGTTGTTGGCCTGGATTTCCCGACCCCGGGCCGGGAAATAATATGTCACCATCGAGCCGAGCGGGTAGGTCTCCTCATTGACCCGGGTGGAGCTGGCCTGAATGCTCAGGGGCGCGCCCAGTTTTAACGCCCGGAACACGGGATCGAAGGCATGGCAACCGATGTCGCCCAGGGCGCCGGTGCCGAAGTCCCACCACCCCCGCCAGCGGAACGGGTGGTAGGCCGGGTGATAGGGCCGCTCGGGCGCGGGCCCCAACCAGAGGTCCCAGTCCAGACCGTCGGGAACGGGTGGCGTGTCCTTGGGGCGGGTTACGCCCTGGGGCCAGTACTCTCTGAACAGGCCTTGGGAGGGACGGTCGGTCCAGATGTGCGCCTCCCGGATGGGACCGAGAATTCCGGACCAGACAATTTCACACAGCCGGCGGGTTTCTTCCGAGGCCGCGCCCTGGTTGCCCATTTGCGTGGCCACCCGGCGTTCGCGGGCGGCCCGGGCCACCTGCCGCGCCTCCCAGACCGAGTGTGTCAGCGGTTTCTCGCAGTACACGTGTTTGCCGCGCGCCAGGGCGGCCATCGAGGCCACGGCGTGAACATGGTCCGGCGTGGCCACGACCACGGCGTCAATCTCCTTCACCTCGTCCAGCATTTTGCGGAAGTCCTTGTACTGCCGGGCCTGGGGGTAGGTTTTGAAAGTGCCGGCGGCATGGCGCCAATCCACGTCGGCCAGGGCCACGATGTTTTCCCCGGGGCATTCGCGCTTGATACTGGCCAGGTCGGCGCCGCCCTGGCCGCCCACGCCAATTCCGGCGATGTTCAGCCGGCTGCTGGGCGGGGTTTGCCCGCGCAGCCCCAGGACCGAGCCGGGGACGACCAAAAAGGTGGTGGCAGTGGCCAGCCCCCCGCGCAAGAAACGGCGGCGGCTGACCGGTGAACTTAAGAGGGACTGAGATGGTTTCATGGGTACTGGGAACACACGCAGTTGGTCCGGAAAGAAACCGCCCGGCCCGGTGGCCGGACTTCCCCGCACGGGTCCCCACCGAAGGGAGCCGCTGCGCGAAGGATCCGGTTGATTGATTCAGGTGCGATGGCGCTTGGACGTGGCTCAGCTGGCCGACCTTCAACGAAAGAAGGTTTCACCCCGGCTGCATTCCGCCGAGCGACGTCGGGAGGAAATGCCGCTCCTTACGGGTTCGGGACCGGCCTGTCCTGTCCCAGCCGTTCCAGGCAATCAAGCAACGTGTTCACCACAGCGCGGGTCTGATCGCTGATTCCTTCCGCATCGCCCAGCAGGCCGCGGGCCACCTGGTCGGCCCCCACCCAGGTGGTACACAAGTGTCCCACCACCCGCCCGCGGTCAGCGCGGCGGGCGTAGTCCAGAAAAGCCCGGGCCGCTGCGCGGTTCCGCCACGTCGCCGGCAGCACCCGAAAGCCGCGCTCCTGGAAAAAGGGCAGCGACGGGTATTCGGGCCGCGGCTCGTAATGCCAGTCGCAGATGACAATGTCCCGGGGGATCAAATCCACCGCCGGCGCGGTGCCGTTGCGGCTGGCCTCCCATTCGCCGTATTTCATGACCGTGTCATCGAGCAACCGGTCGCCCCACATGAACATTTCCACTCCGCGCCGGCGCACCAGGTGCTCGTGATAATCGTTGACCGCCCGGGCAAACAGTTTGGCCGGGTCCTGTCCCCGGCAGCGCTCGCACTGCTCGTGGGCAATGAGGAAAACCTCGTCCATGCCCACGTGCAGCGCATCTGCCTCGAAGGCCTCCAGCAGCTCGTCCATCAGGGCGAAAACCACCGCGTTAACCCGCGGGTGTTGCGGACACCAGCTCCGGCAGTAGATGCCGGGGTTGTCCCGCGGGAGGTGCGGCGTTTCGTCGAACTCCGGGTAGCGGGTGAGCAGCGGGCCGGTCCGGCGCACCCAGGATTGATGCCCCAGGCAGTTGAAGAGCGGCACCAGGCGGATGCGGTTGCTGCGGCACACCGTGGCCAGCCCGCGAGCCTGTTCCACCGTGAGGGCGCCAGCCTCGGCCAACTCAGGGTGGGACTTCCACGCCAGGCGATAATTCACCTCGAAAATGAGGAGATTCACCCCCCGCGGCGCGAGCTGCTCGACAAGGGCCCGCTGTACCAGCGGCAGATGCCGGGCGTCCGGCGCCATGAGGTGAACTCCGCGCCACGGAGGCGCCGGCTTTTCCGGGTCGGACCGTCCCGCCTCCGGCGCCGCGCCGGCTGCGGGACCCAGGAGCAGCAGCGCCCCTGCCAGCATCGTTTTCACGGACCCCGCCGGTCGTGGCGCTTCCGGTTCTGTACGGCAATTCAATCGCATCGCGGCTCGCGGTTAAGGGAACTGCTTCTTGCCCCGCTTGTCCATCCAGCCTGCGGCACGCGTCGCCTGCGGAATCCTGCCGCCGACCTCGATTCGCCGCCTCCGGCCGCCACCCGGCTGCGCGGGTCAACCCGGTTGGCTACAGCCGCCACGGGGGCCGCAGGGCGCGCGCCCGCAGCCGATTGGCCGCGTCGCAGCCGACAAATTCCTCCGTGCGCGGATTCCACCGCAACGACCGGCCGGTCCAAAAGGCGATATGGGCCAGATGCCCCAGCGTGGCGGTGCGGTGGCCAAGTTCCTCCGGACAGGAAGGCGCGCGGCGGGTGCGGATGCATTCCAGCCAGTTGGCGTGGTGATCGTTGCCGCCCACGTTCACCTCGCGGGTTTTCAACCGGGCCGCTTCGAGCAACTCAGCCGGTCCGCCCTCCACCGGCCCGCCGCCCGTCAGCGCAGTGATCCAGCCGCGCTCGCCCACAAACAGCCCGCCAAACATCCCCGCCAGCCGGGCGTCCTCCGGCACCAACCCGGGGTAGCGGCTCTTCACCTCCGACCAGTCGTGAATGAAATGCAGCAGGGTCCCGATGGCATAGCGGAAGGTGAGCGTGGGAAACACCTCCGCCGCCGGATGCAGGATTTCTTCCGGACCGCTTTCCTCCACGCCGAGCGCATACTGGATGACGTCCGCAGCGTGCGAGAGAAACCATGTGTTCGAAGTGGCGCCAAACGCGGCGTGAAACGCCCACGGTACCACGCCAGGAGAAGGATTTTCGTGAAACAGCCGGTTGTACGGCTGCCAGGGGGCCGGTCCCACCCACAAGTCCCAGTCCAGTCCCTCCGGAACCGGCTCGGCCGGCAGCGCGTAATCCAGCGGGGGGTAGCTGCGCCCCGTGCGGGCCGGGTCCAGCACCGTGTGGTAGGGCTGACACCGCGCGCTGCCCAGCCAGCCGGCCAGCGTGTGCAACTGGGTGAACACATGCGTCACCCGCCCCAGTCCGCCCTCCCGGATGAACCGCACCACCGCGCGAATGGTCGGGATGGAGCGATACTGCGTGCCGGTCTGGAAGACCCGTCCGTACCGGCGCACCACCTCCACCACCCGCCGCCCCTCGGCAATCGTCAACGAAATCGGTTTCTCGCAGTACACGTCCTTGCCGGCGCGGGCCGCGTCCGCCGCTTGCAGCGCATGCCAGTGGTCCGGCGTGGCGATCACCACCGCGTCCACATCCGGGCGCGCCAGAACGTCGCGGTAATCGTTGTACGCCGCGCAGCCCCGGTAGGTTTCTCCGGCGCGCGCGGCATACATTTGGTCCACGATTTCCCGGGTTTCCTCGCGGCGCCGGCGGTCCACGTCACACACCGCCACCACCTGCACGCCGGGGTCTCCCGCCATCCGCCGCACGTGACCGCGGCCCATGGCGCCGAGTCCGATGACGGCCACGCCGATGCGTTCCCCGGGCGGCGCCGCGGGGCCGGCCCCCAGCACGGACGACGGCGCCCACTGCGACAGCCCCGCCAACGCCACAGCGCCGGCGCTGCGTCCCAGGAACCGGCGACGGTTCCAGCGTGACGAGGAGGAAAGGACCGGCCGGCTCGGGGCTGTCGGGGGCGTGCGCATCAGCCCTGCTTTAGGCGCGGACGCTCCGCAGGTCAAGCCGTGAACACCGGCGGCCTCCCGCAGCGAAGATGAGAACTTTCGAGGTGCTCGAAAAACCGCTGAGACGTGTCGCCCGCCCCTGGCCGCCCCGCGCGGAAAGAACGCCGACCCGGCGCGCCGTGAGGGGTCTGGACAGGCTCCTTCGCCCGGACCACGCTCGGCGCCTCACCATGATTCCCGCTGTGCCTGTGTTGTTCGCCCTGATACTCGGCAGCGTCGCGCCCGCGAATGCCGCCACCCCCCGGCCCAACATCGTTTTCTTGCTCGCCGACGATCTCGGCCAGCGCGACCTGGGCTGCTACGGCAGCCCGTTTTATGAGACGCCGCACCTGGACCGCCTGGCGCGGGAGGGCGCGCGATTCACCGACGCCTACGCCGCCGCGCCGGTCTGTTCGCCGACCCGCGCCAGTCTCCTGACCGGCCAGTGGCCCCAACGCGCGGGCATTACCGATTACCTCGGCGCCCCGACGCCGGAACAGTGGAACCGCAACACCGTGCTCCGGCCCGCGCCCTACACGGATCGCCTGGCGCTCGACGCGCCGACGATGGCCAAGGCACTCCGGTCCGCCGGTTACGCGACCTTCTTCGCCGGCAAGTGGCATCTGGGGCCGGAAGGCTGGTGGCCGGAAGACCAGGGTTTTGAACACAATCTCGGTGGCACTCACAGCGGCGGCCCCTACGGGGGCAACCGGTATTTCTCGCCCTACGGGAATCCGCGGTTGCCCGATGGCCCTGCGGGCGAGCATCTGCCCGATCGCCTGGCCACCGAGACGGTCCGATTCATCGCGGCCCACCGGGACCGCCCCTTCTTCGCCTACCTCTCGTTTTACGATGTGCATACTCCGTTGATGGCGCGGGAGGACTTGCGCAAGAAGTACGAGGAGAAGCGCGCGCGCCTGGGCTTGAAACCCGAGTGGGGACGCGAGCACCTGCGCGATGTGCGGCTTACCCAGGAACACGCCGTCTATGCGGGCATGGTCGAGGCCATGGACCAAGCGGTGGGCAAGGTGCTGGCCAAACTGGACGAACTCGGCCTCGCGCACAACACCCTGGTTATCTTCACCAGCGACAACGGCGGGCTCTCCACCAGCGAAGGCTGGCCGACCTCCAATCATCCCCTTCGCGCGGGCAAGGGCTGGCTGTACGAAGGCGGCCTTCGCGTGCCGTTGCTGATCCGCTGGCCGGCCAGGGTCCGGCCCGGCAGCCTCATCTCCGCGCCGGTCAGCAGTCCGGACTTTTTCCCCACAGTGCTCGAGGCCGCCGGCGTCGCGCCCGCTCCCGGCGCGCCGCTCGACGGGATGAGCCTGCTTCCGCTGTTTCGCGGTGGCGCGCTGCCGGAGCGGGCGCTCTTCTGGCATTACCCGCACTACGGCAACCAGGGCGGCGCGCCCGGCGCGGCCATCCGACGCGGCGCCTGGAAGCTCATCGAGTGGTTGGAGGACCGCCGGGTGGAGTTGTTCCATCTGGCGGAAGACCCGGGGGAAACCACTGATCTGGCCCGGCGCGAATTCCGTCGCGCGGACGCGCTGCTGGCCGAGTTGCGCGCGTGGCAGCGCGAGGTCGGCGCCCGATGGCCCTCCGTCAACCCCCGGTACGACCCCGCCAAACCCAGCGGCCGCGCCGCCGCCCGTCCCGGCGGCCAGTCGCCAGACGCAAGCCGCCCCTAACTCGTCGGTCACCGGAGAATTTCCGCCGGTGTGGCGCGAGATTCACCGGAGTGATGCGTGGCGCAGATCCACCCGCACGCGGCCGGGCGGGGTGCGTGCGCCGCCGCGCGTATGAACCCGGCGATCGCCCACGATCAGATCGGGCAGACCGTCGCCATCAAAATCCGCACAAGGCGTCGGGGGGCAACCCACTTATCACGCCGGGTCGGCGTGGCGACTCCGGCCGACCGGTTAACTGCTGGCTTCCTGACGGGCGGCGGCGTGATCCCTTTACGCGCCCGACGGGCGCCGCCGGCGTCGCCCGACCGCTTGGACAGCGGTTCCCGCCGGGCCAGCCGCGGACCGCTAACTGATACCACGCGCTTTGGAGTCGCTTTCGGCGGCGGCCCGCGACATCCTCCGCGTCATGAAACACTCGACCTTGCTGGCCGGCTGGCTTGCCGCCACCACCGGACTGATGGCCGCCGACTGGGCCACCTACACCCCGCCCGCCGACCGGGCCAACGGCAAACACGTCGTCCTCCTGGCCGGCGACGAGGAGTATCGCTCGGAAGAATCCCTGCCGATGCTGGGCAAACTGCTCAGCCAACGGCACGGCTTTCGGTGCACCGTGTTGTTCCCCATCAACCCCGCCGACGGCACCATTGACCCCACCAATCAGACCAACGTGCCCGGAATGCATCTGCTGGGCGCGGCCGACCTGGTCATTTGCGCCTTCCGTTTTCGCGAGTTGCCGGACCGCGACATGCAGCACTTTGCGGACTACCTTCAAGCCGGCAAGCCGCTAATCGCCATCCGCACCGCCACGCACGCCTTCAGTTACGAGCGTCACAAGCAAAGCCCCTTTGCCCGGTGGGATTGGCGCAGCCGCGAGTGGCCCGGCGGGTTCGGCCAGCAGGTACTGGGCGAGACCTGGATCAATCACCACGGCGACCACGGCACGGAATCCACGCGCGGTTTGATTGACGGCCTCCACGCGAAACACCCGGTGCTGCGCGGTGTGAAGGACGTCTGGGGCCCCACCGACGTGTACGGCATCGTGCATCTCCGGCCCACGGACACCGTACTGATGCACGGCCTGGTCCTGCGCGGGATGCAGCCGGACTCCCCGCCGAACTGGGAAAAACCGCTCATGCCGCTGGTCTGGGTGCGGGATTACACCTGGCCCAACGGCCGGACCACCCGCGCGCTCACCACCACCATCGGCGCGGCGGTGGATTTTCAAAGCGAGGACCTGCGGCGGCTGGTGGTCAACGCAGCCTACTGGCTCACCGGCCTGGACGTTCCGGCCCGGGCCGACGCCACCCCCGTGGGCGAGTTCAAGCCCACCTCCTTCGGTTTCGGCAAGCACGTCCGGGGCGTGCGGCCCGCGGACCTCGCGTTGAAGTGACGCCCCCACCGGGCCGCAGCCGCGACAACATGGCCACACCCGGCGCCGGGAGCCGCCTCCGCCGGGTTGTGAACCGCCCGGGACGCTCGATTCCCCGACGCCGATGACCGCCCGCCGCGTCAGAGCAACTGCGCCTGCCGGTAAGCCTCGTCCGGACGGGAGGTGATGCGTTCGAGGTGCTGCGGCAGCAGAAAGGTGGGGCCGCCCATGGCCGCCGCGCCGGCGAAGATGCGCGCCGCCTTTTCGGCCATCAACAGGCATCCCAACACCGCCTGCGGCGAACCGCCCAAGGCGATCACGCCGTGGTTTTGCAGCAGGATCAGCCGCGGCACGACGCCGTGCTCCCGCACGAAGTCGCGGGTGCGCTCGCGTATCTGCCACGCCAGCGGCAGACCGGGGTCCGCATAGGGCACGTACACCGAGGCCGGCCCGCAAAAGACGATTTCATCCGGAAACATCCGGTGCTCGGCGAAGTCGCGCGCCCGGGGGGAACACAGAATCTGGTTCACGTGCACCGGGTGGCAATGACCCACGAAAGCCACCCCGTCCAGCGACAGCAGCCAGGCGTGAAAAATCGCCTCGATGCTGGGCTTGCGGGCCGCAGAGTCCACCCGCGCCTCGAGCAGGGCCTTTTCCACCTGGGCGTCGGGCAGGCTCTTGCGCTCCAACAGGGTGATCAGCGGGGCGAGCTCGCACACGGTGACCTCGTTCTCGGTGAGCGTGGCCAGGCGCGCGCCGCTGGCCTTGACCGCAAAACGGGTGGCGCTCAGGCGCATCGAGGTGTTGCCCTCGCCCAGGAGCGCGAACCCGCGGTCCGGGCGACCGATTTCGTGAGACAGGTCCAACAGCGCAGCGAGGTCGGCTTGCACGCGCTCATTGAAGCCGTGTCCGCCCGACCCGCCAAGCGACATCGCCGACCCGTGGCGCGGCGCGCCAGAACCGCCTGCACCGGCACGGCCAAGAACCGCTTCGGTGTCGCGCGGTCCGGACACCAGCCGCCCGGTCAACTGAGCAACCGACGGGCGGCCTCGATGACCTTGACCGTGGTGAGGCCGTGTTTTTCGTAAAGGTGTTCGGCCAGGTAGGCGGACTGGCCGAACTCGCCGTCCACTCCCAGCGAGGCCACCCGATGCGCCACGCCAGCGCGGGACAGGGCGTGGGAGAGTTGCGCGCCCAGGCCCCCCACGATCTGGTGATCTTCCAGGGTGACCAGGCGTCCCCCGCAATCCCGCACGGCGGCGCCCAGGGTCTCGAGGTCGGGCCGGTTGACGAAGGGATGGTTGATGACCGTGGCCTGGATGCCCTGGGCGGCGAGCGCCTGTCCGGCCTCGATCACCTTGCCCACCAGTGGACCACAGCTTACCAGCACGACGTCGGTGCCCTCGGCCAGCACCTGGGCCCGGCCCCAGTGGTAACGCGCTCCGGGCTGCCAGCTCACCGGATAGTTTTCGCGGCCGACGAAGAACACGATGTTATCCCCCGCCCCGGAATCCTTGCGCGCCTGGGCAAAGCGCTGGATGGCCTCGAACATGTACGCCTCGGCCTCCTCGGCGCAGGAAGGCACCACCACCATCGTGTGCGGAATGGCGCTTACCGCTGCCAGGTAGGTCGTGGCCTGATGCGAGGCGCCGTCCGCGGCATCCTGCAGACCGCAGTGGGAAAAGATGGCAATCACCGGCGCCTGCGACAGCGCGGCCATGATCAGCGGGAGATTGCCCTTGGTGATGCCGAACTGGGCGAAAGTGTCCACGATTGGAATGAAGCCCAGCTTGGACAGGCCCGCTCCCGTGCTGATCATGTTGGCCTCCGCCACGCCCACTTCGATCCAGCGGTCCGGAAAACTTTTCTGAAAGGCGCTGATGCCCGTGGACCCCTGGACATCGGCGGACACCGAGAACACCGGATAGCCCTCCAAAGCCGCGCGGATCGCGCCCCGGGCCAGGCCGCTTTGCACCTTGTCCTTCGGCGGCGCCGGCGCGGCGGCTGCCTTCTGTCTTTGAGCCGCGACACGGGCCTCCCAGTCCGCGCGCAGGGATCGGGCCCAGGCCTCCAGCTCCTCCGGGGGAGAGCCGCCATAAATCTCGCGCACGAACTCAACGATTTTTTCCCCGCTGCTCAGCGGAAAGCCGTGACCGCCCGAGGCGCTCTGCTCGGTGGCCTTCACGCCGTAGCCCTTGATGGTCTTGCAGTGCACGCAGACCGGCTGCTTCGGGTTGGCGCGGGCGGCGGCGATTGCCTTTTCCAGGGCCTGGTAAACCGTCTGGAGGTCGTGGCCGTCGGGCACGGCAATCACGTTCCAGCCCAGAACGGGCAGCGCCTTGAACGTGGGCGCCATGCTGTAGGCATCTGCGGAGATGCGCCCGGAGAGCTTGGTGTCGTTGTCCGAGAGCACCAGGATAAAGGGGTTCAAACGTCCCTTGCCGGCCAGGCCGGGAATGGCGGCAAAGGCCTCCTTGGCCTCGCCCTCCATGGCCGCGCCGTCGGAGACCACCACCACGGTGACGCGGTCGTTGCCGGCCAGTTTGTCCGCCAGGGCCAGTCCCTGAGCCTGGGGCAGGGCCGACCCCAGCGGACCGTTGCTCAACAGCACGCCCTCGGGGTTGAGATGCGCCTCGCCGTGGCCGGTGAGCTTGCTCTGGAGGCTACGAAAGCCCTTGAGATCCTCGAACGTCAGACCGTCATAGCCGTAATTGGCCCGCAGCGCATACAGCCCGTTCTCGGTGTGGCCGGCGTCGTTGACGTAATTGAACGCCTCGTACCATTCCCGGTCGGGTACGGCGAACATCAGGGCGTGGAGCGCCGCGTTGATCTCCGCCAGGGCCGCCGGACCGCCCCAGTGACAGGCGGCGCCGCCGGTGACGGCGTGCACGTTCATCAGCGCCACCAGCGCGCGGGTGGCCCGGGGGTCCGCCACCACCACCTCCTGGCCGGCGAGATTGCGCACCGTGACGGCGTAGCGCGGCGCCTGACGGGGGGTGCGGGCCAGTCGGGGTTTGAGTTTCAACGGGGCCAGCGGCGGGGCCGCCAGCGGTTTGGCAGGGGATTTGTCTTCAGCCATGACAGCTCAACAGCATTCCAAACAAAGCCGCGAGCCTAGCGTCGGGCCACGCGAAGAAAAGGCTCTTTTAATACGGGCGGGGAGCGGTCCTTGCTGCGGCGCGATTCCGTCAAGTCCGCCCACTTGGTTCTTGGTTATGGCCTTTGCCCTCGCCCCTTCGACTTTCAACCCGCAGGGGTGGGTGAGCCCCTGTCGCAACCGTAGCGGCAGACTTTCCAGCCTGCCGGAGAACTGGGCTTCCATCCCGGCGGATGACGGTGCGGCAATCCGCTCACGCGAAGACGCGAGGGGCACGAAGGGAACAGCGTGCTCGGAGAGCGCGCCCTCCCTGAGGTCCGGACAATCCATCGCCGGGAGGGCGGGCTCGCGCGAAGGGCGCGAAGGCCAACAAGCGGTGAACAATGAATGGCAGACGGGAAACCCTCCGCCGTTCATCCTTGCGCCGCCTTCTCGCAGCTGGGCGTCCTTGGTGCGCTTGGTGGTTCCGGTCGAAAGTTCCGGGCGGCATCTTGCCGCCCTCCACGGCAGGCAGGATGCCCGCCGCCACGCTCGCCCCCGGCCGCCCCTGCTTCGTCATGGAACGGGTCCGCAGCACCCATCACTCGCGACTTCGACCCAGGCCACCCCCCCGCCCCTGCCGGAGGGCGAGGGCAAACCGCCCCGCGCCCCGGGTCTGCCCCACCAATCTCGCAGCAAGCACGCGCCTCAAGTCACTGGCGCTGGATTTGCGATCGGAACATCGGCAGGTATTGTCTGCCCCGATCGTCCATGTCCCGATACATGTCCAGCAACCACGACGCCTCCATGAACCCCATTCCGTCTTTCATCGTACTGTGCTCGCTGGCCCTCCCGACCTCCACGCACGCGGCCGAGAAGAAGCCCGTCACCGCGCACGACTTGTGGGCCATGAAACGGCTCGGCGCACCCGCGCTCTCGCCCGACGGCAAGACGGTCGTGTTCACCGTGCAGGAATGGTCCGTCGAGAAGAACAAATCCACCGCCAACCTCTGGCTG
>FWPU01001480.1_pt1 | contig 69809 bp, 58 predicted proteins | sample 2228361 | NCBI WGS metagenome assembly FWPU01 (sample SAMEA103939777, study PRJEB20133) | metagenome
AGCTTTTTGAGATAGTAAGGGAGATAGAAGGAGATTTATCTCTTGAATCTGTAGATGAGCAGTGGCTCAAGATTAAGGCAGGCAAGAGCGAGTTCAGGCTTGCTTGTCTTTCACCAAATGAATTCCCGGTATGGCCACCGATAGAGGACGCTGAGGAGATGACGATTGATGCCATGGCACTACTGGAGATGATAGAAAAGACAATATATTCTGCAGGGGAGAGCGACACCAGATATACGCTTAATGGCCTTCTTTTTCATATAAAGCCAGAGGATAAAACGCTCACTGTTGTGGGCACAGATGGACACAGACTCGCATTAATAATTAAACAGATGGATGGTAAGGTAAAGGATGAGAAGAGGATAATAGCACCCCGGAAGGCAGTTTCTGAGCTAAGGCGGTTCTTAGATAAAGAGGGTGAAAGCATTGAGATAAGGCTTGGTAAGAACCATCTGCTTTTCAGCATAGGTAATGTACAGTTCCTGACGAGGCTTATAGAGGGCACATACCCTAATTATGAGCAGGTTATTCCTCAGGCAAATGAAAAGAATGAAAAGAACAGTAACATATAAACAGAAGGTATTCATACAGAGAGATGTCTTTATAAAAGCGCTGCGTAGGGTCTCGACGATGTCAAGGGAAAGGGCTAATGCTGTGAGGTTTGACCTTGGGGAAGGTAACCTCATAATCTCATCATCTAATCCTGACTTAGGCGAGGCAAAGGAGGAGGTTGCGATAGAGTATAAGGGTGATAGACTTTCTATTGGGTTTAATGCGAGGTACTTACTTGATACCCTCGGAGTGATGGGATCAGAGAAGGTCATCCTCGAACTTCAGGACCCATTGGGCCCTGTGCTTGTGAAAGAAGAAGGGAATGAGGATTACAGGTGTGTGGTCATGCCGATGAGGATATAGGAATTAATGGGAGAGAAAGAACAGGTCAATCAGGAAGTAGAATCTTATGGTGCAGAGGATATAAAGATACTCAAGGGCCTCGATGCTGTGAGGAAGAGGCCTGCAATGTTCATAGGCTCCACAGGGATTGAAGGTCTACACCACCTTGTATATGAGGTAGTTGACAACAGTGTCGATGAATCCTTAGCAGGCTTCTGTAAGAACATAGATGTGATAGTCCACCATGATGGAAGCTGCACCGTGATAGACGATGGAAGGGGGATACCAACAGACCCCCATCCAGGAGACCCCGAGGGGCGCTCTGCAGTAGAGATTGCGCTTACAGAGCTACATGCAGGAGGGAAATTTGAATCAAAGGCATATAGGATATCAGGGGGACTGCATGGGGTTGGTGTCTCAGTTGTGAATGCACTCTCAGAATGGCTTGATGTAGAGATAAAGCAGAATGGAAATGTTTATCAACAGCATTATGAAAGGGGCAATGCAACAGGTCCACTCACCATTGTCGGGAAGACAAGAGGCCGGGGCACAAAGATTATATTTAAACCTGACCCTGAGATATTTGAGGTCTTAGATTTCAGCTATGATATATTAGCTCAAAGGCTGAGGGAGCTGGCATTCCTTAATAGAGGACTTAAGATAACCCTCTCAGATGAAAGGACTGAGAAAAAGCAGGTATTCCATTATAATGGTGGGATCATATCCTTTGTCGAACACCTCAATAAAAACAAGACTGTCATCCATCCAAAGCCTATTTATATATCTGGTGAAAAGGAGGATCTCATAGTTGAGATAGCCCTTCAGTATAATGATGGCTATACAGAGAGCATATTCACCTTTGCAAATAATATAAATACAAAAGAAGGGGGAACCCATCTTATAGGCTTTAAATCAGCACTTACAAGGACAGTAAACAATTATTTAACCTCCTCAGGACTCCTGAAGAATGGCAAAGAAGCACTTTCAGGAGAGGATATCAGGGAAGGACTGACAGCCGTTATCAGTGTTAAGCTTCTCAATCCTCAGTTTGAGGGCCAGACAAAGATGAAACTTGGAAATAGTGAAGTAAAGGGTATAGTAGAGTCTATAGTGAATGATACCCTCGGCACATATTTTGAGGAAAACCCATCAGTTGCAAGAAAGATTGTTGAGAAGGCACTCCAGGCAGCAAGGGCGAGGGAGGCAGCAAGAAAAGCGCGAGAGCTAACAAGGAGGAAAGGTGCTCTTGAAGATACTGGACTTCCTGGAAAACTTGCAGACTGCTCAGAGAAAGACCCTGCATTGAGTGAGCTCTTCATTGTTGAAGGAGATTCTGCAGGAGGTTCTGCAAAACAGGGCCGGGACAGACGCACCCAGGCAATCCTTCCTCTCAGGGGTAAGATACTGAATGTTGAGAAGGCAAGGTTTGACAAGATGCTCAGCTCAGAGGAAATAAAGGTGCTCATAACTGCCCTGGGCACAGGTATAGGGCCTGATGATTTTGATATATCGAAGATAAGGTATCATAAGGTTATTCTTATGACAGATGCTGATGTTGATGGAGCACACATAAGGACACTGCTCCTGACCTTTTTCTACAGGCAGGTGCCGGAGATTATCGAAAAGGGATACCTTTACGTGGCTCAGCCGCCTCTATACAGAGTAAAACGGGGAAAGGATGAGAGATACCTAAAGGACGAGCAAAGTTTTGAGAATTATCTCCTGGAGATCGGCACCGAGGGATTGGTGTTGAAAGGAAGTAGGGATGAGGAACTCAAAGAGATCAAAGGAAATAGACTCCTTGAGATTATAAAAAAATATATTTCCTATGGAAAGATCCTGGAAAAACTGGGAAGATGGGGTAGGGATACGAGAATAGTGGAAGCGTTCGTCAGTAGAGACGGTTTTAGAAAGAGCCATCTCAAAGTTGGAAACGAAACCGAGCTAGATACGCATTTGCAGGAGATTAAAAAGTGGATTGAAAAACGGCACTCCGAGATCACGGCGCTTGACTGGGAGCTTGGGGAAGACGAAGAGCATAACTGCTCCCGAATCATTTATCATTTCAAGGAGAATGGAAGGAACAGAAACACGGTGATTGACTTTGACTTTTTGAACTCTCCTGATTTTAGCGAACTCAAGAACCTTCACGAAGGTATCAGGGCTGCAGGCGAGCCGCCCTATTTCATCCAGGAAAACGGCGGTCCGGAGACAAAGCTTGAGAACCTGAGAGAAGTTACCGAGCATATTCTATCGCTGGCAAAGAAGGGTATGTTCATTCAGAGGTACAAGGGGCTCGGCGAGATGAACCCGGAGCAGCTCTGGGAGACCACGATGAACCCGGAGACAAGGGTGCTCAAACAGGTAAGGGTTGAGGACGCCGTCCAATCCGATGAAATCTTTACCATATTGATGGGAGACCAGGTTGAGCCCAGAAAAGAGTTCATCGAGAAAAATGCGCTCAACGTAAGAAACCTGGATATATAATCCTTTTTTCTTGCCACAGAGATCACAGGGTTTATTGAGTTGTGGAGAGCGATTAAAAATCTGTAATAATCAGAACTTGAGATTTCAGGTAATGTCAGCATAGGTTGTATCTAGAAATAACTTGTAACACTGTCATTCTGAGCCCCTTCGACTCGACTTCCTCAGGACATGCTCCGGCGAAGAATCTAATTCCAAGATGCTTCACTTCGTTCAGCATGACAACTTAGACCCTTTGTGGACTCTATCCCTACGCGGAGTTTAGGCTGAGCTTTTTGAATGTGCTCAAGGCAAGCTCTGAATGTTAAGAAGTGCTGAGAGTGACATTTATAAAAGTCTACTCATTCTATTAGTTACAATTTGCTAAAGCAGTGTCTGTTTGATTAAATCCTAGCTATCACAATCCAATCGCGTTTCTACCATGTTATGTTCATTTGACATTCTTAGGTGCTAATACATACTATTAAATCGAGACCTCAATGGTTTATTCATTCCCTCTCGTTTCCGTCTGATGCATGATCGGCATCGATTAAAACCCAGTTAAATCATGACCACCGACCCAACTAATAGAACCGTTGACCTTTCTTCATTAAGGATTGACCGGGACAAGCCTCGGTCAAGAAGACGCTTCCTGAAGCTCACGGCCGGGGTATTGATTCTGTTATTGGTACTTTTCTTATTTTTTCGTGTTGCCCCGCGGCACTTTGCTTTCCTGAGCCCGGAGGTCTCGGTGGCCCGTGCCATACTCGTTCCTCCCTCTCAAGCGGCTACGGTACTGACCGCTTCCGGCTACATAGTGGCAAGAAGCAAGGCAGAGATATCACCCAAGACAGTAGGCCGTATTGCCTGGATAAATTTGGAAGAGGGACAAAGAGTGAAAAAAGGAGATCTGGTGGCGCGTCTGGAAAATCAGGAGTTAATTGCGCAGAAGGCTGAAGCATCGGCGAACCTGGCAAACGCCCGGAGGGAACTGGCACGGCAGAAGGAGCTTTTTGCCAAGGGGATTACTACGAAACAGTCGCTGGACAACGCAGAGACACAGGTGGAGGTGTTCGAGGCCCAACTCCACTACATCGAGGAGCAGATTCGTAATACCGAGATTTATGCTCCCATAGACGGCGTGGTCACCGTGAAAAAAGCGTTTCTGGGAGAGACCGTTACCCCACAAGGGTTTGGAGCCGGTTCCGCCGGGGCTACCTTTGCGGTAATTGTTGACTTGGATTCACTGGAGATGGAGGCGGATATCAACGAGCAGAACGTCTCAAAGCTTAAACTGGGAATGCCTGCCGAAGTAACCCTTGATGCCTACCCGGATCGTTCTTACAAGGCCAGGCTGCGCCAGATTGTCCCCACGGCGGATAGACAAAAGGGCTCGGTCAAGGTCAAAGTAGAACTACTGGAGAGGGATGAAAGGGTCTTACCGGAGATGTCCTGCCGGGTCTACTTTCAGAATCCGGAAATCCTTTCAAAGGGAAAGTCCAGGGTGATGATCCCGGTTTCTTCGGTGATAGATATGGACGGAGAGAAAGGAGTTTTTCTGGTCAACCGGGATTCGATTCGCTTCCATCCGGTTGCGTTGGGTAATACCGTGGGCTCACAGATAGAGGTTATAGAAGGGCTTTCAGGCGGGGAGGAGATAGTTGTCGAGGCGGCTGATAATAATCTCGAAAACGGCCAGAAAGTAAGAAGGAAAAGCGAGTGAACAGTTGACCAGACCTCTAATACAAGTTTTAGATATAGTCAAGAAATATCACCGCGGTGCAGAAGAGCTTCTGGTTCTAAACGGCCTCAACTTGAACATAGAGGAAGGAGAGTTCGTAGCGCTGATGGGGCCATCGGGTTCCGGTAAGACTACGCTTCTTAACCTGATTGCCGGAATAGACCGCCCCACCTCCGGGCATATCTACGTGGGGGAAGAGGACATCTCCGCCATGAATGAGTCGGAGTTGGCCGAGTGGCGAAGCCGTCACATTGGATTCATTTTTCAGACGTACAACTTAATTCCGGTTCTGACTGCTTTTGAGAACGTGGAGCTTCCTTTATTACTAACACCCCTGGGAAAATCGGAGCGGCGAAAGCACGTGGAGATTGCCCTTTATATAGTGGGGTTGGCCGACCGAATGTCCCACTATCCAAACCAGCTTTCCGGCGGACAGGAACAGCGAGTGGCTATAGCCAGGGCAATCGTGACCGATCCTACTCTTCTAATAGCCGACGAGCCGACGGGAGATCTAGACGCAAAGAGCGCTGACGAGGTGCTAGTACTTCTGGAGCGCTTGAACTTGGAGTTTAAGAAGACCATAGTCATGGTGACGCACGACCCGAAAGCGGCTTCACGCGCACGCCGGCTGGTACGTTTGGAAAAAGGAATCTTGATTGAAGACAACCATTCGAATGGTATTGGTTCTCCGGGGCTTGCCGAAGAAATTGATGCTTCTGTTAGCCCCGGAGAATCGGAATGATTAAGGGCGGTGAAATGAATAGCTCGAAGCCTGATTTTAACCTCCCCTTCGTCCCCTCCTTTGTGAGGAGGTGGTTTAAGGAGGTATTAGTAAGATCGGTGAATAATCCGTTCGTTCTGAGCCGTTCGACTGGGCTCACGACAGGCCTGTCGAAGAGCGCGTTTTCTAATCATTCATCCTTCGACCCTCAGAGCCTATACTGAAGCGAAGGAATGAGCGGATTTATATCCGCTTAACAGACAAAATATTAAACATTTGCAGGGTAGTGACAATTATTCGATTGATTGCTCGTCTCCTAAATAAAGGCTAACCACAAATGAAGTTTCTATCCCTGATACTGAAGAATGTATTTAGAAAGAAGACCCGGACGATTCTAACCATCGGTTCGATTATTCTTCCTCTCCTAGTTATATGCATCATGGGAAGCTTTTTAAAGGCCCTGGATGCGCCTGACCCGGCCGAGACCCGAGGCATGTTTCGCATAGTAACCCGGCACAAGGTCGGGCTAACCAGCGACTTACCGATTAGCTATGCGGAAAGGATCAAACAGTTGGACGGCGCATTGGCGGTAACCACCTTCGACTGGTTTGGAGGCACGTACATCGATAACAGCGCCCGGAATTTCTTCGCCCGTTTTGCCGTGGAGCCGGAGACCTTTCTTGAGGTATTCGACGATGCTAGCTTGACCAGAGGCTCTATAGAGGACTGGATGAGCGACCGGGCCGGGGCTTTGGTGGGGGAGGACCTGATGAAAAAGTACGGCTGGAAGCTGGGAGACCAGGTTGTCCTGGTCGGGGATATTTATCCGGTTACCCTCCAGCTTACCATACGTGCGGTTTATGGAGTTTCCTACGGGGGTTCGGACGGGCTTTTTTTCAATCGGAAGTATCTGGAGGAAGCGCTTCCCAGTTTTGAGGGAGTGGTGGGGACTATTTGGACCAAGTGCAGGGATGGAGAGGCGGCTAATCGCCTTTCCAATCAGATCGACCAGATGTTTGAGAACTCGCCTTATCCAACCAAGACCGAGAGCGAAAAGGCCTTTCAGATGGGTTTTGTCTCCATGCTAGGAAACGTGAAACTCCTAATAACTTCCCTGGGTGTCATTATTGTGCTGGTCATCGTCCTGATTGCCGCCAACACCATGGCGCTCTCTGCCCGCGAACGGGTGAGGGAGATAGCGGTCCTGCGCACCCTTGGATTTACTCGGCGGATGATTCTTCTCCTGATTCTTGGGGAGAGCCTGACGATGGCGCTGATCGGTGGTTTACTGGGCCTGGGGATGTTTGTAGTGGGTCTAAAGCCACTCAAAGCAAGCCTGGTTAATACCCCGATCTCCGGCTTTGCATCGGCCATAATGCTTTTCCCGGAGGTATTGTTAGTGGGCTTTGGGGTTACGGTCTTGGTAGGCCTTCTATCCGGTATTGGCCCAGCAATTCGCGCCAGCCAACGCCCGATCACCGAGGGCCTAAGGTATTTGGGATGATATTCAATCTAAAAAAGTTAATTAGCCACAAATTGGCACGAGTGAGCACAGATAAAACATTCAATTTGCAACTTTAAGAAAATTAATTCGAGTTAATTCGTGGCTAAAGAAAGGAAGCAATGTAATGGCTATTCCGCTCAAATACAACATACGTAACCTGCTTGTCCGAAAGATCACGACCGGGCTGACTGTTTTGGGAATCGCTCTGGTTGTGGCTGTTTTTCTGTGTGTCATGTCCCTGGCCGAGGGATTAGCACGCGTTTTTAAATCATCCGGCTCAGAGAGGAACATCATAGTTCTTCGCCAAAACTCCCAATCGGAAATCCAGTCCGGTGTCACACGCGACCAGGTCCCGCTCATCATGACCTTGCCCGGAATCGAGCGGGATGTAGACGGAAGCCCACTGGCCTCACCAGAGCTGGTGGTCGGCTTAAACCTGGAAAAAATAGAAGGGGGGGCGTCCATAGTCACCCTCAGAGGGATTTCGGAGAAGGGCCCTATACTTAGACCAAATTTCAAGTTGATCGAAGGACGCATGTTCAGGCCGGGTCTTTCCGAGGTAATAGTCTCAAAGGGTATCTCCAGGCGATTCAAGAATTGCCGTGTCGGTGATACGATTCGTTTTGGCTCTTACCAGTGGAACGTGGTGGGAATATTCGACGCCGGCGGGACCGCGCCGGACAGTGAAATCTGGACGGATGTCGAGGGTGCGTTAGCCGACTTCAAGAGGCCGGCTTACTCGTCGGTCCTTTTGCGAAGTACGGATAGCGATGCACGAGACCAGATTATAAAGGCATTAAACAGCGACCCGCGCCTTGCTCTCGAAGGAAAATCAGAGCGTGTTTACTATGACGAGCAGACTTCCACCGCCGAGCCTATAAAATTTCTCGGTTTCCTGATCGGAGTCATCATGGCTATAGGGGCGAGCTTCGGGGCGATGAACACGATGTACGCCACCGTTTCTGCCCGCACTCAGGAGATCGCCACGCTGCGTGTCTTAGGTTTCTCCCGTTCAGCCATTCTGCTGTCGTTTGTAGTCGAAGCGATTTGTCTGGCACTTTTAGGCGGCATTCTGGGCTGTTTGTTTGGAATAATCGCCGTAAATCTGGCTCTCTCCGGAATTACCGGTACCACCAATTTCAATACGTTCTCCGAAGTAGTTTTCGCCTTCAGGTTAACCCCGAAGCTTTTGCTTACGGGAATGTTCTTTTCAATCCTCACCGGGTTGCTTGGCGGAATCCTGCCGGCAAGCCGGGCGGCGTTTACCAAGATTACCCTGGCCCTCAGGCAGGTGGGATGAATAAAAGAATGTGGCACTTGGCAGATCTGCCTTCCCTGCCCCTATTAAAAAACTCGTCCTTCAACTATTTGTTTGGTAGAAATCGCTTAGCAAACTTATACGACGAGAAAACAAAAGCAATGCAAAGACCTAGGACGGAAAGGCGCATTCCCAAAGAATCTTCGGTTGTAAGTAGAGCAACTGATACAATTGCGGCGAGGGATAGAGCAAAGGCTGAACCGACAATGTAGCCGCCTTTGGACGAAAGTCTCCTGCGTCCGACCTCCGCCTTTATCCTGAAGATGATAATTACAAGAGTGAGTATTGTGAGAACTATTCCGAGTCCTATCATGATCAGTTCGGCTAAGTTATATCGTACGGGTAAACCTTTCTCTCCTCTATACTCACCCTTCGTCTCCGCTCCAGGGTGAAGAGGTACAACTATTGATTTTAACACCCTCCTTCATACCGAGCGGAGTCGAGGTATGCTCCTAATCCCCCTTCTTATTCCTATGATGACTCTCATTCTTACACTCAGGTAATTCATGAAGCAAATCGAAATCTCCTCTAATAAGTGCTTCTTTCTTGGCTCGTGACCAACCTTTAATCTGTCTTTCAGCTCGAATCGCTTCTTCATAAGTCGGAAAGCACTCTGTAAAAACCAACTCGACCGGAAGGCGTTTTGAAGTATATCCACCAAATGTGCTATCCTTATGCTGAGCAATTCTTTGCTCAAGGTTCTGTGACTTGCCCGTGTAATAACTGCCGTCTGAACATCTGAGTATGTAAACCCAAGATTTTTCCATTTCGCTTATCCTCCTCTGCGTCACCCTTGGATGTAATTCATCCTTCGACTCCGCTCAGGATGAAGGAATATCTCTTTGAGTCTTGAAATCTTTATTCTTCATGGTGAGCGCTTCGGCAAGCTTCGGCATAAACTCCGTCGAACCATGACCTTTTTGGCTCAGCTCGCACCGGGCATCACAATTTATATCCACCATCGACTCAGGATGTATGGGTTGATAACCCGTTTGGGAAAATAACATATCACGCCTGTAAATTCGATATTGCAGAGCGTTGACAATCAGCTTAGCTTGTATCATTTTGGAATAGGCTCAAGCATGATTAAGTCGAACTTCGACATATTTTGCTGCATGATAAATTCGATGTTCTCTATCTTTTTTGTAGTTATAGACTTGTCTGTGCCTGCTTTCACTGCTTATAGAACCGCGGCTTTAGCGATCGAAATACCGACATCCTCGCCTAAAGCATAATAACGATAACTTGACCACCTGTAATCTTCCGGTTTGTCGCATAACCCATGTTTTATAGGATTGTTATGTATATATTCAATATGCAACCTGCAATCCTCCCTGGAACGGACAACATGATCAAGGAATTGATGTGCCATGCGATATACATAACCCTTCATGATTAATATTCTTTCTATGAATAAGTTGCACGAATAAATTCGTGCCTACAATCTACTAGAATAACAAATTCTAAATCCCAAGCACCAAATAACAAACAAATTCTAAGCTCAAATTACCCAAATGTAGAATTAATCCCGAGTGTCAAATATTTTAGGCTTAGCATTTAGAAATTGGAAATTGTTTGGAATTTGTTGTTTGCGATTTGAGATTTGTATTATCGTTTGAGCCGATTTCTTGCACTATTTAGGCCAAAAAACCACCACTGCGCTGGTCACGATTATATTCAAGACCGCCAGCGGAAAAAGGGCCTTCCATCCCAGCTTCATCACCTGGTCGTAGCGAAACCGGGGAATGGTCCATCTGACCCAAATGAAGAAAAATAAAAGGAAAAGAACTTTTCCGATGAAGACAAGCGGAGGGAGGTACCAGTATTTCTCGATGTCTATCCCAAACCACCCTCCGAATGGCAGCGGGTACCATCCACCGAGAAAGAAACACACCACGAGGCATGAGGCTACAATCATATGTGTATATTCAGCCATAAAGTACATGGCAAATTTCATGCTGCTGTACTCGGTGTGATAACCGGCAACGATCTCCGGCTCGGCTTCGGGCAGGTCAAACGGAAGGCGGTTCGTCTCGGCAAAAGAGGAGACCATGAAAACAATGAAACCTAGAAACTGAGGTATGGCAAACCAGATTTTTTGCTGCGCCTCGACTATGTCGTTCAACCGTAAGGAACCGGCAAGCAGGATCACACCTAGTATAGAAAGTCCCAGAGATAATTCGTAGCTTATCATCTGCGCCGCAGACCGAAGTCCTCCCAAGAGCGAATACTTGCTGTTCGACGCCCAGCCGCCTATGACCACGCCGTAAACGCTCAATGAAGATACAGCGAGCACAAAAAGAAGTCCGGCGTTTATGTCTGCTATTTGAAATTTCACGAAAATAGGCTCTTTAAGAAGTCCGAAAATGTCAGTATAGAAGCCGTGGCCTATGGGAATCACCGCAAGAGCAAGCAATGCCGGGACTAAAGATAGTGCCGGCGCCATTATGTAGAAAGGCTTGTTGGCATATTTGGGGATGATATCTTCTTTAAATATGAATTTTATTCCATCGGCTGCGGGTTGAAGAAAACCAAACGGGCCTACCCGGTTAGGGCCGAGTCTATCCTGAATGAATGCGCTTATCCGCCTCTCCGCCAGGGTAAGATAGGCAACCAAGGTAAGAACTACGAAGAAGACCAGCGCGATTTTTACGAAAGATATTCCGATTTCCACCCAGAGCATGCTTTAACCTTTTAACAATATTTAGCCACAGATGAACACGAATTTACACAAATTGTAGATGCACGATGCATGATTCATGATGCACGAAGTTTATATTCATCCTGCATCCTGTATCTTGCATCATGTATCGGGTGTTTTCTTTAAGCCCAGAGGCCCGATTTTGTCGTAGTCCATTCCCTTATACACCGGGACCCTTTCCGATATCTCCGACATAATTCGAGAAGGACTGTTATATCGGAAAGTTTCTTTCTGAAACCTGTTTCCAAGAAGTGTGAGGATTTCCCAATCCGGTTTGGCATCTCCGGGTGGGTAGATTGCTTTCTTGACTCTCTGCACCCTTCCCCGGTCGTTGGTGAACGTTCCGTCCTTTTCATAGGGACTGGCCCCGGGGAGGATTACATGAGCTAGTTTAACCGTCTCCGTGAGTTTAAAATCTTGAACTGCAAGGAAAGAGAGTCTAGATAATGCCTCGGTTATTTTATTCCTTTCCCCGTCGGAAACTACATCGAAGAGGTCTTCACCCACAACATAAAGCGCTCTTATTTTTCCTTCCAGAATAGATTGCACTATCTGTCTTAACCCACTTGCTAACCCTAAATCCTCTACTCCGGCACTGTTTGGAAATGTGTCAGAACTCAGCAGGCCAAACTTCTTTTCTCCTTCTAATCTGCCCGTATTTGATGCGATATTTTTCACATCCAAGAGTTGAGCGAGTTTTTTGAGGAGGTAGAGTTCCTCGTTCGTCAAAAGGGGCGACCCGATAATGGCCACTGATTGGGGAGACTCTTCTTTTATACTATTTATCTTTTCCACTACGGTGTCCAGTGCTTTATCCCAGGGAGTGGCTTCAAAGCCTTCCCCGACCCTGATTACCGGCTCTTTCAGCCTTTTTGCATTTTGAATCTCTTTAAACCCGTATCTGCCCCGGTCGCATATCCAGTACTGGTTGACCTCCAGGTTTACCCTGGGTCTTATTCTTGCAACTCGACCTTTTCTGGGGTCAACTCCCACCGTTATATTGCATCCGTTGCTGCAGAGGGGGCAAACGGAGTCGGTAAATTTCCAATACCATACCCGCTCCTCATGAAGGGTGTCTTTGTCGAGAAGGGCGCCGACCGGACAAAGGTCGATCACATTTCCGGCCAGGTCGTTGTCTAAGGTCCTGCCGGGGAAAATGACGATCTTTTTCCTGAACCCGCGCGACTGATAACCAAGCTCGCCAGTCTTGGTGACCTCTTCGGTGAACCGAACGCATCTAGTGCACATGATACAGCGATTGGGGTCGTACATTATCTTGTCGCTGAGGTAATACTTTCTTCTTACCTTTTTCTCCTCGGGCCCGTCAAAGCGGCTATAACCAGGGCCATGTTTAAAGGTGGTGAGTTGCAGGGGGCATTCTCCCCCCTTGTCGCAGATGGGACAATCAAGGGGGTGGTTTATAAGGGTAAACTCGACTGTGGCTCTCCGCGCTTTGATTGCCTTTTCGGTGTTGGTTTTTACTATCAGCCCCTCTCTGACAAAGGTGTTGCAGGCGGGCATGACCTTGGGAACGCCCTCCACCTCCACCAGACACTGCCGGCACTGGGCCACGATACTTAAGGCCGGATGATAACAGAAATGGGGAACATCGATTCCAATTCTGGCCGCCGCTTGAATAAGATTTAAACCGTCCTCGACCTCGATTTCCTTTCCGTCTATGGTGAGCTTGGGCATAAAGTTCCTTGTAATGAATGGGTAAAAAAGATTGTATCTGACCCACTCTTCATTCGCAAGTTTATGAGGGCCACGGAGTGATAATTGGAATCAGTAATTTCTTCAACTTTATTTAACGTAAGAATTCTAAGTTCGGCCGCACGGAGATTCATTCTTAAGTAAGTAATCTACTACAAGTTAAAAGAAGTTAAATTTTATAATCATGGAAAATTATAAAGGTAGGATTTTGCCTAAGTATCCTCGTTTATGGATCTATTTTCATCTGTTAATTTTTGTTTTTTCCCTTCTTGATCTTCTCTATTGGGTTTTGTGTCTTCTTCATCATCATAAAAGTCCTTATCCAGGGTTTGTCTCAGCTCGTCCTTGGCTCTCTGTAGCTGCCTCATACCACGGCCAATTGTCCTGGCGATCTTGGGGATTTCCTTCGGTCCAAGAACAAGTATGGCAATTAAAAGAATTATCAGTATCTCACTGGTACCGATGCCGAACATTGTATTTAGAATGGAAATATGTTGGCCGAGTTTTGATAAAAAGCTAGCACATCAGGCATGATTGTTCAAATTAATGTACTTAAGCCTAAAATGTATGGTACACATTGCGGCCAAAATAACTGGAACCAGCGGTTCACATTCGTAGAACAAGGCCTAGATATATAAAAGCGTCTTTTTAAAATCAGGTTCACCTCTTTTATCTTTACTATGCAAGCGCCGTCCTAACTATATTCGTTTAATAACCTTTCTATTCTCAGGATAGCATAGCTAATGTAGAGACGCATTGCTATGTATCTCTACGATACCATGCTTTCGACCTCGCAATCGTGTAAGGGCGAATCCTGTATTCTCCATTGTTCATTAATGGGTGAACACGGGGTTCACGCCTACAATTAACAGGCTTTCCCTTGCAGTGTCATTCCGAGTGAAACGAGGAATCTTTCTTTAGATTCCTCCCAAGCTCCCTCACATTCATTCGGGACATGGGGTTGAATGACATTTGAGTCAGATTGCTTCATCACTTAGTTTATCCTGAGCCAGCCGAAGGACTACTCGCAATGACAAGACACGGGGTGTCATTGCGAGCCGCTTTCATTTAGCGGCGAAGCAATCTCTTATTTTGGACAAGTTTGTATGTTACTATAAGTTTCTGGGATAATCAGACGCAAATAAATCCAACGGAGGAATGATAATATGAAAGCGATAATTTATCACCAGTTCGGCGGCGTCGAGGTGCTCAAATACGAGGACGTACCCAAACCGGAGGTCGGGGATAACGAGGTTCTCGTCTCGGTAAAAGCTGCCTCCTTGAACCAGCTAGACCTGCGCTTGAGGTCCGGAAAATCCCCAAGACCGGTTGACCTGCCTCACATCGGCGGGGTGGATATTGCCGGAGATGTGGCGGAGGTAGGGAAGGGGGTGACTGATGTTAAAGTAGGAACGCGTGTGGTTGTGGACCCAACAGTGAAAACCGGTGAAACGGTAAAGGTTGTTGGTGTCAACCTGTATGGAGGGTTTGCCGAATATGTGAAGGTGCCGGCAGGAAATGTTGTTCCTATTCCGGACAATCTTTCGTATGACCTTGCCTGCACCCTCCCTATCTGTTATGTGACCGCCTGGTACGGGCTCTTTGACAGGGGAAACCTTAAACCCGGTGAGACGGTGCTTGTCCATGCGGCGGGGAGTGGAACGGGGAGTGCGGCGATCGAAGTAGCAAAGTTATCCGGGGCGTATGTTGTTGCCACTGCCGGTACCGACGAGAAGCTAGCCAAAGCAAAGGGGCTGGGCGCGGACGAGGTCATTAATTACAACACGTCTGACTTCGCGGAGGAGGTCAAGAGAGTAACGAATAAGAGAGGGGTGGACGTAATTTTCGACCAGATCGGGGGGTCGGTGTGGGATAAAAACCTTCAGTCGCTGGCTTCACAAGGGAGGTTACTCCTGGTGGGGGTTGTCGGCGGGGGGACCGCTTCGGCTAATCTAGGCCCAATCATTGTAAGGGATCTTTCCATAGTAGGGGTGACTGTATTCAACGCCCCTCGCCGGGATCTGGAAGCCGTGGTGAAGCTGGCCGCTCAAGGAAGGCTCCGCCCGGTGATCGACAAAAAGTTCCCTCTCAAGGAAGCGGCCCAGGCACAAAAGGTTCTTGAGGATAGAAATCAGTTTGGAAAGGTCATTTTGAACCCATAAGACAATATGTTGAGCCACAGATTGACACAAATGGACACGAATGAATAGAAAAATCCTTGAATGCTGTTAGTTTATTCGTGATAATCAGTGTTAATTCGTGGCAAAACATCATGATTAGATTGGGCTTGCCAGGATCTCGGCAATCTTGGGGAAGATGTACTCGGCCACATCCCTACGTGAACCGCCCCCGGTTATGATCAAATACCTTCCCCGACAAAGCTCCTCGGCGTATTCTTTTACCTCTTTTACCAGCTCGATGAAGAAATCCGGGGTGAGCCCGATGTCTCCGTAATCCCCCTGGCAGGTGTCATGGCCGAGAAAATGGAAGATCATCTCCGGGTTAAACATTCTGGCCCTGGGCATAAATTCCTTTCTTATGAGATTAATATAATGGGTGTCGGTTGAAGTCCAGCCCACGTCGACGCACACGTTACTCTCATCTACATAAGATGAATCGCAAAAACATACATGGAGTAAAGACTGGTCGTTCTTGAACATCTCTCTGTCTCCGTCTCCGTGATGGCAATCGGTGTCCAATAAGACGAATTTTTCTGCTCCCATCGATCTTCTAACCGTATGGATGGCCGGTGCAACACAATTTATATAGGTTCCGCCCCAGGCGTAGGTGGGTCCGGCATGATGACCGGATGCGCTGTTAAAAAGAAGACCGTTCTTCAGCTCACCGCTCATTATCCTCTCGGTCGCGGTCACACAAGCCCCGGTGGAATAAAATGCGTTCTTGCCGTAGGGCTTTTTCTTCAAGTTCTCTACCATCTCTTTGGTGTGGAATTTCAAGACCAGGTCCTCGGCTACGGGCTCGTGCTCGAATAATTTAACGTTGGGTAATTTGAGTATATCGCCAAGCACTTCGGGGAAGTTAATAAACTTTGGCCCCACTACCGGGCCCGGGCTCGTCTTGAATATATGGCTGTAAAATATTCCGGTGGTCATTTAATCCCCCCTGAAGTCTGATTGGATAAACAATAACAAAAATTTGTCTTTGATGAAAGGAGCGACCGGAATGAAAATAAGGGGATAAGCAGGTCCGGTTGTGCTCTTGTCCCGGATAGGGACGGGAGAATGGCAGAACAAAGCCCGACTAATGATGACTCCGGCATCTAAAATAAATAGGTAGCGAAATAGAAAAATTAAGGGAAAGCATAAGGAGTTTTGATTATAATATTTAGAGCAATTTATCATAAACCAGTAGATTAGAGTATGGAGTAAAAAAACGATGTCCCAGAATCCATATTCCAAATTCACTAAAGAAGAATTGATTCTTCGCGACCGACTGGCTGTAGACCGAACTATACTGGCTAATGAAAGAACATTTCTTGCCTACATCAGGACGGCGCTGGGCTTTTTTGCCGCCGGGGTGTTTGCCATCAAATTTTTCGACTCTATCTCGATTGAATTAGTTGGGTGGGTATTCGTTGTGTCAGGGATAATTACATTTGTGGTAGGGTTAAGGAAATATAGAAGGTTGAAAAGGCAAATTGCTTTATCTACCCAAGAACTTCTCGAAAAGAAGCCATAAGAGGAGATAAGTCAAAGGGATTAATTCCCAACCTTCTGGAAATCTCGTGCGAGCCGATTCTTCCGCCTTCTCGCCATATTTTACGGATAAAATTTCCAGCCTCTTTTTCCCTCCACCACTGCTCGTCAAAATTTTCTCTCAGATAGTTTCTGAACGAAGCCTCGATTACGATCCCCTTAAGACAACTAGCCGTGTATAAATAGGGTTTAACGTCGATAAGATAGTAAACCTCATCTTGTTCACAGAACAGGGCGTTTTGAAGCATTTGTTTATATAAATCGGACTTGGTCTTAAAATCCTCGTCTTTGTGGAGGGCCATCTCATAGATTAGTTTTCCAGCGTAATATCTTATCTTCGTAAGATGCCTGAGGTACAGGAATCTTATGAAGTCGATATGTAATTCCGCTTTCAAATATTTTTTCAGCCATTTAGGCTGATAAATAAGGTTATTGAATAGATAGGCATAAATTTCTACTGTCGTTGATTCTCTCAGATGCTTGAACTCAAAATCATCGCCATCCTCGACCTGTCCATAGCAAAGCGCACTACCTAGGCCGTAGAAGAAAGATTCATAGTCTTCGACCCCTCCTACAGGATGGATGGAGAATGTTATACTTCGTGGTGGCTCTATCGGCATGCAAAAAGGCTCTGAGGTTTTTCCTCTTCTCGGTTCGATGTCTGATTTTATCTTTTCACCGGTCTCTACATCCATCTCTCCGAGGATGCTTTCAGCAATTGCTCTCAAATTTGTTTCTGGAAAGTTTGTTCTTAGCTCGAATGAGTTGAATAGATAGTCCAGGTCGTAGCTCTTGGCATCTTTTAGCTTTAATTCCATTTTCTTTGAAAGAAACCAGGATAGAAAATCCCGATAAATGTACTCGGTGTCGTTTAGAAAGGTTTTTGCTTTTTCTTCAAGCTGGGTTAAGTTTAGCTCTTCTATCTCATCGCAAAGTCCTTCATAGCTCGAAAACCCAAGCTCCCCGGCAGAGTTGTGTGCGTTATCATATAACTCTAGAAATAAAGGGTTTAGCTTCAATACCACTTCCCTTCTTTTTCGCTCTATTTCCTCTCTTCTTGCTCTTTTCGGTTCTTTTTTCATCTCGGCACGGGCCGACCGAAAGGGGATGGCTGTCCGTTCAACCCCGATGGATTCTCCGACCTCTGTGGTCATAATTTCATCGACCAGCCTTGCTGTTTTGCTTCCGATGAAGGAGCGGGCCAGAAAATTTAATAGTAAGTGCACGCTGCAGGTTATATCTACATTACCTTCTTCTTTATTTGCTGGAGATATATTTTTTAGTGAAAAGTATAGGTCCGGTTCTCCAAGGTCGGGATATGATTTATAGATCGACCTGGTGTTGATGTCTTTTTTCAGCCCGGAGAGATTTGAGTAAAGCTCTCCATATAAAGCCTTTAGAAATCTCTCACCCTGTTTTCTGATTTCGTTGACTGTTTGTGCACTCATATCGGATTTAAATATATCTTATCGTATGGCCAAGGGAAAAATGTCGGTTGATATAGAGTTAAAATCCGGACGACGGTCCAAGTAAACATCCGAATTGTAGGGGATACACATCCATCGACAGGACCTGTCAGGAGAGAAGTCAAACCACTCGGAGGTATTACTGTTTTATATTCTCCTACGACGAGGCGCTTGCTGTATCCCTGATCAATCGCTCCGGGGCCTTGATGAAGAAAGAGGACATAGAGGCGGCGTAACAGAAGAGGATGGCAAGTAGAAAAGGATAGAAATAGCTGCCGGTAATATCGTGTATATATCCAGCGATGAGCGGCCCGCTTATCGCTGCGACTGAATAGGAAGTGCCGAAGAACCCGTATATCGTCCCCAAGGCGCTTAGACCGAAGAAATTTCCCAGAAGCGAGGGGAAAATGGGAACGGTGCCGCTGTAAAAAAATCCAAACATTACTCCAAAGAGATAAAACGCCCATACTTCCCTGAAACTTAGCAGAAGAAAAATAGAGCTTCCTTGAAGAAGGAAGCAGATGAATAGAACCTTCCGGCTCTCTATAACCTCGGTAAGAAGCGCCGAAAGAATCACTCTTCCGAATAGGCTCCCCAATCCTATGGCTGCGGGTGCTCCTGCTGCAACTAGAGGTGGAATTCCCAAGTCTATGGCAAAGTTAAAAAGGTGGACCACTACTATTAAAAAGGTGGTGAAGGCGAGGAAATACATCACGTAAAGTAGCCAGAAAGTGGGGGTGGATATTGCCTCGAGCGCTTTCCAGTCATTATTGCCATTTGATCTCTTTTGCGAAGCGTTAGGTTCCTCTTCTTCTGCGCCGTAGGGCTTCAGGTTTTTGTCCTGGGGATATGCCCTGAGCACGAAGGCGGAGAGAACAGAGACCATTATAATACCGGCAAGCGCAAAGAAGGCATTTCTTAACCCGAATGAGGAGATGAGCCATGCGGTGAGCGGGTTAGTAATCAGCCCGCTCAATGGAATACCGGTAGTGATAATGCCGATAGCCAAGGTTCTCTTCTTTATGAACCATCGGCTCACCAGTGCAACGCAGGTGATGTAAAGTACCCCGTCACCTAGTCCGATGATAAATCCATAGGTCACGTACAGTTGCCACCCTTCAGTAACCAGTCCGGATAGAAACACGCCCAGTGCGGCGATAGTTCCTCCACCAAATACCACCGCCCTAGGGTCGTACTTATCTACCAAGCGGCCGGCTAAGGTTAAGGAGAAGGCAAGCACGAATGACCTAAAGGAAAACAGGGAAGACCCCATAGCTCGGGAAAAACCGAATTCCTCGTTTAGGTAAGGCAGGAACACACCAAAGGAATAAAGAAGGACGCCGTCAAGAATGATTAAAATTAGAGAAGCGGCTACAATGTACCAGCCGTAGAAAATTTTTCTTCCGAACATAGGTTCTCCTTGGATTTATCTGTAATTCGGCACAGAATGTAAGTTTTGGGTTCCTTCTAGCCTAGCATAATGACCTGTTTTGAATTATACAACTTAAGGGATGTAAGCATACCTGAAAATGTCTTAAAAGGCTCGGTAAAGGGTATAAGGATAGGGAGAATAAGCAGGTAGCCGGATGCAGGAGACCAGGTGGACAGATAGGTTAAAATGCGTGGGTCAGATTAGGACGAGGAATCCCTTAATTGAGTCTCTCTTCAAACTACGCCTCGATTTATTTGACTTATTCTCGGCTAACTTTAGTTTGCAATCGTCGAGCGCTAGTTGAAAAAATGGGCCGACGTTGCTAAGATTTCTTGAAGCTAACCTTTTGGTGTCTTGCCAGGAGGTAAAAAGGAGGATGGATGGAAAGGTCGAGTATTTCCTTTACTCAAGCGGACTTGCTGGAGTTTAAAAGCGGAATCGCCAAATATGTCGTACTGTCAATAATCACTCTTGGTATATTCAACCTCTACTGGCAATATAAACAGATGCGATTCGTGAATACAGTAGCCGGGGAGGAGAGGTTTTCATTTGTTAAGTATTTGATTTTTACGATTATCACCTGCGGTATCTATCATCTCTACTACGAATATGTGATGGGGCGTGAAATCACCATGCTCCAGGAGAAATACGGGTTTTCCAGGAGTGAGGACCTGCCTGCTATAAGCATTGTCCTGGCCGCTCTCGGCCTAACCATCGTCACCGATGCTATTCAACAAAGGGAGATTAACATGATGGTGGATAAACTCTCATTCAAGACTAGTTAGCTGAGTTCTGTATAAATGGTGCCTTGCTATAAACCAAGAGGAACGGAAACAAAGAGATGCGTGATACAAGATGCAGGATGCAGGATAAAAGATTAGTGAAGTGCTACATGAATCGTGCATCGTGCATCCTGAATCGTGTATCCGGGTGCTCTTTCTTAATTCTCATCTCCTGGTCCGGGTTATTCTTGCTTGTTCACTTCTTCGGAGTCTCCATGGCTGAATTAATTGAGCATCTCCCCATTTTCTGCCTGTTTAAGGCTATTACCGGGATTCCCTGCCCTGGGTGCGGTATGACCAGGGCTTTTCTGGAGCTGGCGGAGGGAGACTTTGTTACTGCTTTTCAACTAAATCCTTTAAGCATTCCGTTCTTCCTGGTTTTAATTTTTTCCGCTTTTAAATTCCGTCTGCCGGTTTCAGGGGAGGTTAGGAACTATCTCCTTGGTTTTGTGCTCTCCGTAATTCTGGCTTGGTGGTTCTGGGCGAGGTTAGTACCGGGTGCGCTGATGTGAGCGAATACTGTTTTAAATTGCTGAGGGCGGACGGCCGTTTGCCCCTGCGTAAGAGTATCAAATGACAAAACGAAGGAAGCTTTTAATTCTTACATTTGTATTCTTTTCCGTTACTGCGGTAATAGCCTGGTTTATTTACCCTGCTTTCAAAATGTATCGACTCTATACCCGTTTGGGTACTGAAGGTTTGACCGCCGAGGCTAGAATATTAAGAAAAGAAACCAGGACTAGTCCGTCCTTTCTGGGGATCTTTGATTCTCGCATTAAGAAACATTTGATGCAAGTAGAATTTGAAGACCTCGGTGGGAATTTCAACAACGCTGTTCTGGACGTATCGAAGACGTTTTATGACCGGCACAAAGGAGGCGACCTTGTGCGCGTGCTCTATCTCAGGGATGACCCTGGACAATGCAGGCCGGTGGCCTTTGTAGAGAGTACCAGAAACATAAGCAAGGTCGTTGTTATAGGTGGACTGGCGGTGTGGATATTTGTTGCTGTATTACCGGCAATAGTGGGGGTCTTTTTAATCAGCCGTACGGAAAGAGCAAATGAGATAAAACTAGACATAGAAGAGATGAGATGTCCGGAATGTGGTTTACCAATGGAAGAGGGATACATTCCTCTGACATCGGGCATAAATTGGCGATATAAAGACGAGCCTATAGGTTTACTCGCTGCCTTTTCCGGACTCCCGGGGACGGTCTGGTGGAATCCATTTAAAAGGCCTAAGCTTCCCGGATTTCGCTGTGCGAAATGTAAGGTTATCTTATTCAAGTACGGGAAGTAGTTCTCAAGTTGCATTAGAGATTGATTTTATGATCCTTTTTCGGTTAACATATATCTTCCAAAGTTAGAATTTTATCTCAATAATTCACTTCAATAATCCAAAATCCATTTAAGGGGAGAAATAATAAAATGGCCGATATCTTAGATACTACCGATTTGTTGACCAGGATAAAGGAGGGAGTGAGTAAAGGGGTGAGAATAGTGAATATCCGGTCAAAAGAGGCTTATGAGGCCCTTAGAATCAAGAGTGAGATACAATCACTCAACAAACAAAGGAGAAAAGCCATCGAGGACCTGGGAAGTAGTGTCTATAGGTTGTTTAAACATAAGAACAGCATCAGTGAAGAAAGCATAAAGACTAAGTGCGTTGAGATAGCCAAGATAGAGGAAAGGATAGGGGAGTCGGAAGAACAGCTTAGGCTCGTCCATGAAAATGCACAGAAGGAGCTTGGCAAATTAAAAGCAATAGCGAAACCTAGGGTGGTTGGCACCTGTGAGTGTGGCGCCGAGATATACGAGGGCTCCCAGTCCTGTAGCAAGTGTTTTCGTAAAGTAGAGCTGCATGAATGATGATTTTTCTTCGATTTGCTCCTTTTCATAGCTCGACGGAGTCTATTCCTTCCCCGATTTAATCGGGGACCAGCTCAGCACAGGCTTTGAGTGCAGTCGAAAGGCTCATGGTTCGACGGAGTTTATAGTGAGCTTGCCGAACTACTCACCATGAAGAATCAAAGGTTATTAGACCTTATAGAGTTATCCCTTCATCTACCAGAGTTGAAGGGGATAGGATGTAGGGATAAAAAGAATCTCCCCACCTTCGCTTTCTCTCAAGACAGGCTCCAGGGGGAGGAAAGATTAAGGTTATAAAGACACCTAATCACACCGCGAGGGAAAGCGTGCTTATCGTAGGGGTGAACATTGTGTTCACATTTTGTAAGGACTAGGGCGAATACAAGATTCACCCCTACTTAATTAAGGAATTGACATTAGCTACGTCGACTACTCTTAGGAGTCATTGCGAGGAGTGGAACAACGAAGCAACCTAAATATGGGATTGCTTCATTTCATTCGCAATGACAAGCAGGGGGTATTACAGGCGGCTCGTAAATTGTAATGACGGCTAGAGTAGAACATTAAAGATTAAATCGGCTTTTACCCCGGTAATCCTTTCCTGACAAATTTTGTTAGGAACTTTGCCTAAATTTTTACTTCTCCCTAAAAAACCAAACAATGTGGCTAAATTATGATTAAGATTGCATTGGCATAGTTATTGCTAAATTAAATGAAAGGATTAACTACGATGATTTCGGGCAAGTTTCGGAGGAGTGTTAATGAGAGATAGCAGTTCTCGATTAAGTAGAGAAGCGGAGATACCGTGCTTAGTTCTATACCCACACAAGGTGGAAGCAAGCTACATTAACGACATCGTGCGCTCGGTGAGAGAGTGCTTGTACGAAAAGGGTTTGAAGGTTTATTTGCTATCCGATAGCGGCACCTCTAATGGCCATTTTCTCCATCAATTTGAAAAAATTGTGGACGAATGCGTTATGGGCATAGTAATTCTCGATGGTTTCCGGCCGGACCTGCTCTACGAATACGGATTCTTCAGGGGGAAAGGAAAGCTGATCGTGCCCATCCAGGATAAGAGGGATTTTCTGGATAATAAGGCTACAGCGGCTCCTAAGGTTTCTACCGAAGATATGGGCGAACTCGGCAACCACTTTGATAACTTCGAATTTGCCGGTCTAGGAGAATCTCCCCTCAGTTATTTTTACCACCTTTCAAAGAGCCATGGTATCAACACTACGGTTGTAGATTCTGCGGCTGACCTGAATTCCACCGAACATACCAGGAACAAGCTTGGAAAAGAGATCGAAATCCTGATGTCTAAGGTAGCGGAAAGGTATTGTGAAGAGAGCTTGAAACCGGTGTCAGGCATCGGTTCTGAGGAGCTCGATGAGCTAAGAACAATGATGCTAAACCTGCTCTATGGTTATATAGGAGGAAGTAATCTCAGTCTCTCCGAGATAGATAACGCAGTCGACGTGATGAAAGGGCTTGAGGAAAGCTATGGCCAAAGAATCCTCCAGCAAGCATATCGACCATATCTATTCTTGGCACATCTTTATTGCCGTCGGGTCACTACCGACAGCTCCAACCCGGATGAAACCTTGGACTGCTTTAAAAAAGCTAAAGAAATTTACGAGAGGATGCTGGAATTTGAATGGTCCACATTATTAAATGGTCATCTGCAGAAAAAACTGGGAGATGTTTATTTAAATCTTTCTGAATACGAGGATATAAAAGGGTACTGTAGGAAGGCGGTAAGAAGCTATCATGAAGCCCTTAAGTTCTACACAGTTGAGCTCTTCCCCATCGACTATGCCGACATCCAGAACAACCTGGGCGTCTCGTACGACAGGCTGGCGGAGATAGAGGATAAATCCGAGAACTGTAAAAAGGCAATCGAGGCCTATCAGGAAGCTCTCAGGTTCAGAACCCGGGCAATCTCACCCATGGATTACGCTCTGACCCAGAATAACTTGGGGATGTCCTACCTTATCCTGGCGGAAGAGGAAGACAAGGCGGAGAACTGCAGGAAAGCCATTGTGGCACATGAGGAGGCGCTTAAGGTTTATACCTACCAAGAGTTTCCTCTCCAATACTCCAGGACTGTGAGGAATCTAGGCAACGCCTACAGGATACTGTCTGAGTCGGAAAATGGGGCAGAAAACTGCAAGAGAGCTATCGAGATGTACAAAAAAGCTCTCGCCTTTTATACACTGGCCGGCTTCCCCACGGTTTATGCCGACATCCAGGACAACCTGGGCGTCTCGTACGACAGGCTGGCGGAGATAGAGGATAAATCCGAGAACTGTAAAAAGGCAATCGAGGCCTATCAGGAGGCTCTCAGGGTAAGAACGCTGGAGACATCGCCGCTGGATTACGCGGTGACCCAGAATAACCTGGGCATAGCTTACGGTGTCCTGGCGGAAGAAGAGAATAAGGCGGAGAACTGCAGGAAAGCCATTTTAGCGCATGAGGAGGCGCTTAGAGTTTATACATATGAAGAATTCCCGGTTGAGTACGCGGATATACAGAGGAACCTGGGCAATGCTTACAGGACGTTTGCAGAAGAAGAGGATGAGGCAGAAAACTGTATAAGGGCAATCGAGGCCTATGAAAAGGCCTTGACCGTTTATAGCGCGGACAGATTTCCCAGAGAGTATGCAACGACTCAGAACAATCTCGGAGCGGCATACGACATGCTTGCTCAGGAGCCCGAGCAGTGCATAAAAGCGATCGAAGCTTATCAAGAAGCACTAAAAATTTATACGTTTGAAGATTTCCCGGCCCAATATGCTACCACTCAGAATAACCTGGGCAATGCATACGGTACTTTAGCTGAATTAGAGGAGAAAGCCGACAATTGCAAGAAGGCAATCGAAGCCTATGAGAAAGCACTAAGGGTGAGAACCATAGACAGCTCTCCGGTTGATTATGGGATGACCCAGAATAACCTGGGGGTGGCCTTTGCTACCCTGGCTGCACTGGAGAATACAGCCGATAACTATAAGAAGGCAATAGAAGCATATGGGGAAGCATCCAGGGTCTACACGTTTAAAGACTTTCCCATGAATTACGGAATGATCCAGAACAATCTTGGCAGTGCCCTTATCGCTATTGCCGAGATAGAGAATAGGGCTCAAAACCTTGAGCAGTCGGTTGAGGCCTTTAAAGAGGCTCTCAAGGTCTACACTATGGAAGCCTTTCCCATGGACTACGGGATAATCCACTGCAATCTTGGGTCTGCTTATACCGCACTATCCAGATTGGAGAATAGGGCGGAGAATGCGAAAAAAGCAATTGAGTCTTACCAGAAATCCCTCGAGGTCTATAGGCGAGAGGAATTCCCGCTGGATTATGCAGGCATTGAGAAGAATCTGGGAATTGCTTATGCCATCCTTGCTGGTGTGGAGAATAAAGATGAGAACTCAAAGAGGGCAATCCAAGCATACCAGAAATCACTCGATGTGTATGGGGAGGAGGAGTTTCCCCGGGATTACGGAACAGTCAACAGCCGCTTGGGAGAGGCCTACTTAAATCTCTATGAGAGGGAAAAGAGCAGCGATATTTTGAAAAGCGCAATTACCTCTTTTGAGCTGGCTCTTCGGGTTATAACGCTAGAGGCTTCCCCTCAAGATTATGGCATCATCGTGAACAATCTGGGCAACGCCCATAGGAGTCTCGCCGAAACTGAAGATAAGGTATTTAATTGTGTCAAGGCTTTAGATTACTATGAGCAGGCTTTAAAGATATACACAGAGGAAAAGTCTCCGCTTCAGTTTGCACGGATAAAGAGCAACCTGAGCGCGGCCTACTCCAGCCTTGCCGCTGTTAAAGACAAAATTGAAAACTGTAAGCAGGCAATAACAGCCGCTCAGGTGGCGCTTAAGCTTATTAACCCGGAGATAAATCCGTCCGATTATGCAAGTGCTCAAAACAATCTAGGAGTGGCTCATTGCATTCTGGCCGAGTCGGAAGAGAGGGTCGATAACTGCAAGAGGGCAATCGATGCATTCGAACGTGCCCTAAGGGTTAGAACCTACCAATGGCTGCCTCTAGATTATGCCGTAACCCAAAACAACCTGGGGAATGCATACAAAACCCTGGCCGAGCAGGAAGAGACAACGGCTAACTCTTTGAGAGCGATTGCCGCTTACGAAGAGGCGCTCAGGGTATTCACCGTCGAGGAGTATCCGTACGATTATGCCATGGTCCAAAACAACCTGGGTAATTCCTACAGGCTGCTGGCGGAGGCGGAAAACAAATTGGAGAACTGTGAGAAGGCCATAGAATCATATGAAAATGCACTTCTTGTGTATAAATCGGAGAAGTTTTCGGAACAATACGCCACGATACAAAATAATCTCGGCGTTGCCTATTTTACTCTTTCCGAGTCAGTGGATAAAGCGGAGAATTGTAAGAGAGCAATCGAGGCCTATACCGAAGCCCTTTCCGTAAGGACACTTGAGCATTTCCCGGAGCAGTATGCCAGAACACGGAGAAACCTGGCAGACGCCTACCTAATGGGTTCTGACTCTGAAGATAAAGCGCTTTACTGTAAGAAGGCTATAGAAGTATACGAGGACTTACTGAGCGTTTATACCCAGAAGAACTTTCCGTTGGAATATGCTTCCATCAGGAGAAATCTCGGACTTGCCTATACCACCCTGGCCGGGTTTGAGAATAAAGTGGTCAATTTGAGTAAAGCAATCGAGGCTTTTGACGATGCTTTACACATTTATGGCTACGATATGTCGCCCGATCATTATGGAACGATAAATATGAATCTGGGAATAATCTATAGTGCTCTGGCCGACGAAGAGGATGAAGACCGGAACTACAAGAAAGCGATTGGGTCGTATGTTGAGGCTCTCCGGTTTTATAACTTCGATAATTCCCCGGCCGATTACGGCGTAATCCGGAAGAATATGGGAATTGCCTACGGAGCGATTGCCGACGTCGAAGACAGAGTAGGCAACTGCCACAGGGCGATAGAGTCTTATAAAGAAGCCCTCCGGTTTTATAAGATTGAATATTCACCCATAGACTATGGGATGATACATGAAAACTTGGGTGTTACTTATATGGCTCTCGCTGACCAGGAAGAAAAGGATAAGAACTACCGAAGGGCAATAGGCGCGTATGAGGAAGCGCTGAGGGGCTATACGGAAGGGGGTTCTTTGATAGATCATGCCATTATAGAGAAGAATCTGGGTGATATATACGTAAAACTGGCGGAGCTGGAGGACGAAGTTGCCAACTACACCAGGGCGGTGGCCAGCTACGAGGGTGCACTAAGATATTACACATTTGATAATACGCCGGAAGACTACGGGCAGATACAGTTGAATCTGGGCATGGCGTATGAAGCAATGGCCGGGCACGAAGGGGTCGATAACTATAAGAAGGCTACCAGGGTGTACCAAGAGGCGCTTAGGTTCTATAACTTTGAGAAAACACCTATGGTTTATGCGGCAATCCATAAGAGCATTGGGGATGCATACAGGATACTATCGGATGTAGAGAGTAGGTCGGAGAACTGTAAGAGGGCGGTAAAGTCGTATGTCGAGGCGCTCAGGGTATACACACTTCAAGAGACACCGATACAGTACGGGTCGGTGCAGAACAGCCTGGGGTCGGTATATTCCGTCCTGGCGGAGGAAGAGGATAAATTAGAGAATTTCAGGGATGCGATCAGAGCATATGAGGAAGCGCTCAAGGTGAGGACGTTCGATAGATTTCCGCTTGAGTATGCGTTCACGCAGGGCAATCTTGGGGATGCGTACATGAATTTAAACGGGGAGGCAGAGAATTGTAAGAAGGGGATAGAGGCATATGAAGAAGCCTTGAAGGTTTATACCTCGGAGAGGTTTCCGGGGGAGAGCGCGGTAATACAGGGCAAGTTGGGGAAGGCTTACAGTATGCTGGCCAGTTATGAGGATAGAGTAGAGAATAGCAAGAGAGCGATAAAGGCGAGTGAGAAGGCGATTAAGTTGTACGATGCGAATAGTCAGCCGAAGGAATACGGCATGAGTCAGAGGGTTTTAGGGGACGGGTATAAGACGCTGGCCGAGTCGGAGAATAGAGTAAGCAACGGGAAGAAGGCGATAAAGGCGTATGAAGAGGCGCTCAAGGTATATACGTATGATCAATACCCTATGGATTATGCGAGGATAGAATGGAATCTCGGGGATGTATATAGGATACTGGCAGAAGAGGATGACAGTGGAAGGAATTTCAAGAAGGCGATAAAGGCGTATGAGGAAGTACTGAGGGTATATGGGAAGAATGAGTATCCGAAGGAGTATGGAAGCTTAGAGATAAGAATAGGGGATATGTACCGGGAGTTAGGGAAGGAGAGGGAAGATGTAGATGCATACCGTAGTGCTAAAGGCGCTTATGAGAGGGCGCTTAGCATTTACACAGTGGATCAGTATCCGGCGGAATATGCGGGGATTCATAAGAATCTAGGTGCAATTTATGCCCTTCTCGCCGATGGAGAGGATAAGGCCAATCACTGCATCCGGGCAATGGAATCTTTCGTGGAGGCTTTAAAGATTTATAGCCCGGAGGCATACCCAAAAGAATACGAGGAGATTCAAACAAGCCTCAGGAGCCTATACCGGGTCCTCCCGGTCATCGAGGATCAGGGGATAAAAGAGGCCGAAGCAGAAGTTAGAGTAGAGAGATATAAAAAGATGATCGAGTCTTATGGCGAAATCCTAAAGGTTTATTCTCGGGAAAGGTTTCCCCAAGAGTATGCCGATATTCAGAAGAGGCTCGGGGATACATACAGGGCTCTTGCCGATGAGGAATCCAGGGTGGTTAACTTCAACAGGTCGATAGAGGCCTATAACCATGCTCTTAATGTCTATACCTTGAAAGACGCTCCGGCGAATTACGGACTGGTTAGAAAGAATCTGGCTTGTGTCTATAACTCCCTTGCTGACGAAAAGGGGATGGTTGCCGATTATGAGAGAGCAATAGAATCTTACGAAGAGGCTCTCAAGTTCTATACACTTTCCAGTCATGAAAGTGAATTTGCATCTATCCAGAAGAGCATAGCTCTTGCGTATGAAATTCTGGCAGAGAAGGAAGAAGGTCCGGAATTTTACAAGAAGGCAATAGAGGCTTACGAGAAAAGCCTGTCAGTTTACGCTATTGAGGAATTTCCGGATGATTATGGTTTAGTGAAGAGAAACCTGGGTATTGCCTATGCCAGATTGGCCCAGTACGAGGACAGCGCTACTAACTACAAACGGTCTATTCCGGCCCTGGAAGAATCGCTTAATATCTATACCTATGAAAATTGCCCGGTAGAATATGGCTTCATACAAAAAAGCCTAGCCGTTGCTTATGGAAACATCGCCGAGGTGGAGAACAGAGCTGCAAATCTAAGGAAGGCCATTCAGTCCTGTGAGCAGGCGCTCCAGGTTTACAGTTTCGATGACTACCCGGAAGAATTCGGCTTCATGGAGAAGAACCTGGGAATATTTCATACCCTGCTCGCAGAGGAAGAGGGCCAGGTTGAAAGCCATAGGAGTGCGATAGAGGCTTACCAGGGGGCCCTCGGGTATTACACGCTCGAGGCATTTCCCGAGGATTACGGGTTAATACAAAAAAATCTGGGTATAGCGTATGAAGCGCTAGCTCAAGCGGAGAATAAGGTCGAAAACTATAAGCGCGCGGTGAAGGCATATGAAGAGGCTCTCAAGTTCTATGCCCCCGATATTTCTTCCCGGGATTATGAACTTATCAAGAAGAATCTGGGCATAGCCTATGCTTTTCTTGCAGAGACCGAGGACGCCAAGATTGAAAACAAGGCAGAGACCTACCGGAAAGCAATAGAATCCTATGAAGAAACCCTTAAGGCTTTCAACCTCGATGAATCCCCGATTCAATACGCCGGAACTCAATTAAAACTCGGCGATGCTTATAGGTCGATTGCCGAGGTGGATGACCAGGCTAATAACAATAAAAGGGCGATCGAATCCTACCAAGAGGCTCTCAAGGTTTATACACTCAAGGGTAACCCTATTGATTACGCAACCGTACAGAAAAATCTGGGAATGGCTTATTTAGCGCTGGGCAACGTTGAAGGTGGAGTAGAAAACTATAATAACGCAGTCCGGGCTTACCGGGAGGCCCTAAAGGTTTATATACTCGAGGACTATCCCAAAGACTACGCCATGATACAGAAGAATTTGGGAATAGCATACAGGAGTCTTAGTCAGGAAAAGGATAAATCGAGCAATTGCCGACGGGCAATAGAGGCGTTTGGAGAGGCACTCAAGGTTTATGCGGATGATACGTCCTTAAGGGATTATGCGGAAATAGAGAAGAATCTGGGTATGGTATATAGCATCCTTGCCGAGGTAAAGGATAGGATTGAGAATTATGAGAAATCTATATCCGCTTATCTGGAGTCCCTCAAATCCTATACCCTGGAAAACGAACCGGCGGAGTATGCGATGATAAACAAAAACCTCGGAGTTCTCTATGGAACCCTGGCTATTGAGGGAGATGACCTCGAAAAGCAGAAGAGGGCAATACTGGCCTATGAAGAGGCCCTTAAATTTTATAATCCCAAGGACCACCCGTCGGATTATGGGACTATAAAGAGAAACATCGGTATTGCTTACGGGATACTGGCCGAGTCTGAAGACAAAATCGAAAACAACAAGAGGGCGATAAAGGCCTACCAGGAAGCACTCCAGGTTTTTAACTCTGAAGTCTTGACCGTTGATTATGCCAGCATACAGAACAACCTGGGTACTGCATACAGAACCATTGCCGAAGCGGAAGACCATGCCGAGAACTGTAAGAAGGCAATCAAGGCCTACGAAGAGGTGCTCAAGGTTTACAGCATTGCTGGATATCCCATGGAGTACGCCGCTACCCAGAATAACCTGGGAGTTGCTTACAGGACCCTTGCCGACTCGGAGGACAAAGCGGAGAATTGTAAGAAAGCGATCAAGGCTTATAAAGAGACCCTAAGGGTGTATACCCTGGAAGGATTTCCGCTTCAATACGCTTCTACACAGAACAACCTAGGAGCAGCCTATAGGACTTTGGCGGAGGTTGAGGATAAGGCCGAGAACTGTAAGAAAGCAATCAAATCCTATGAGGAAGCGCTTAAGGTCAGGAGCTTCGAGAGGTCCCCGCTACAATATGCGGCGACCCAAAATAATATCGGCGTGGCGTATAGAGCGCTTGCCGAGGTGGAGGATAAAGCCAGGAATAGTAAGAAGGCGATCGAAGCCTACGAGCGGGCTCTGATCGTCTACACCATCGAGAAATTCCCCATGCAATACGCCACTACTCAGAACAATCTCGGGGCAGCCTATACCACCTTGGCCGAGATAGAAAAGAAGTCTGAGAACTGCAAGCAGGCCATAAAGTCCTATAAAGAGGCGCTCAGGGTATTCACCAAGGAAAGATTCCCCAGTATCTACGAGCTAGTGGAACGGAACCTCAAGCTACTCTACGATTTCAGCGGGGAGAAAAGGTAGCGATTTAGTGGTGTTTGGTCAAAAGCACTTAACTTATATCCTGAATTTGATCGCCAGCTTCTTCACATCCTCGAGGCTCATTTCTTCCTCGGTGCTTTTCCTCATATCCCTTACCTTTACCTTACCCCGGCGGAGTTCTTCCTCCCCAATAATTATGGCGTACTTAACCCCAAGCTTGTCGGCGCGTTTGAGCTGGCTCTTCAAGCTTTTATCATCGTAGTCCATTTCCGTGAACACGCCGTTTTTTCTGAGCTCGTAAGCCAGTAATGAGGATTCTTTTTTAGCCTCGCTTCCCAAATAGGCAATGAAAACATCCGCCTCTTTTCGAAATCCTTCCGGGAACTTTTTTTCATGAAGGAGTATTATCCTCTCCATGCCCACGGCAAACCCTATAGCCGGGGTGGGAGGCCCTTCCAGTTCTTCCACCAGTCGGTCGTACCTTCCCCCTGCTCCTACCGCATTTTGAGCGCCGAGCTCATCGGTCGTCACCTCAAAGACGGTTCTGGTGTAATAATCAAGCCCTCGCACTATGCGCGGGTTCAAAACATAGGGAGTGCCTATGATAGAGAGCGTTTCTCTTACCGATTCGAAATGCTCTCGGCATTCATTGCATAAGTTGCCGAGCATGACCGGCGCATGTTGAGAAATCTCCTTGCAGGTTTCATTTTTGCAGTCGAGGATGCGGAGTGGATTCAGGTCAAGCCTTCGCTGGCAGTCCGGGCAAAGCTCGTTTCTCCGGGGCATGAAGTATTCAACCAGCTTTTGTTTGTATGAAGGCCGGCAGTTTTCATCGCCAAGCGAGCTAATTTCAAGCCTAAGGAAATCGCTTATGCCGATGGATTCGAAGAACCGCCAGAGCATGGTTATTATCTCGGCGTCGGCAATGGGTTCTTTCGAACCGAAAAGCTCTGCCCCGACCTGATAGAATCCCCTATATCGTCCCTTCTGCGGACGCTCATGCCTGAACATCATTCCGGTGTAGTAGAGCTTGGTGATGGGAGATTTGGCATACATGGAATGTTCTATGAAGGCCCTTACCACACCGGCTGTGCCCTCGGGGCGAAGCGTAATCGAAGAGCCATCGCGGTCCTTAAACGTGTACATCTCCTTCTCCACTATATCGCTCGTGGTTCCCAGGCTTCTGGCAAAGATTTCGGTGAATTCCAATACCGGCGTTCTTATCTCCGAAAAGCCGTATAGCTCGAATATGGTCCTGGCCCTTTCCTCGACATGGTGCCACCTCTTTATCATTTCAGGAAGAATATCGTTAAAGCCCCTTATCGACTGTGTTTTCATGACTACTATGATTCTATCCGCCAAATTGGGAAGGTAAATTATACTTCACAATTTAAATATCTGTAAAATTATACCGGTTAAACCCGGCGTCTTATGCTGCACATGCAACGCATTCTCAACCAATCATCTCCAGTTCCTTTCCGCTCTTTTACATTGCTGGACTGTGATCAAACTTATGATACCCTACCTAGGTTCGTCTATAAGTCTTTCCTGAGGGAGTTATTGTAAGAATTTGGATTCCGACAAGGGCAGGAATGTAGGAAGCGTAAAAAAGCGACTTTTTTTGAACGCCTCATGGCTTTTCGGGGGAAAGACCGTAGCAAGCGTTTTTATCGTCCTCCAAACCATCATCATTGCCAGAATTCTGGGTGTGAATGACTATGGACTCCTAGCAATGGTGGTTGCCTATGTGGATGTCCTTAACAATCTTTTTGATTTCAGAGTCTGGGAAACTGCCACCAAATACATAGGCACATTCTGGGTCCGGGGGGAGAGAGAAAAAACCCTCTCCATGATAAAGCTTTCCTATGTTATCGACATCTCAAGCGGGATTTTGGCGTTTATCATATCTATACTCACGGCAAAGCTGGCCAGCTCTTATATTATTCACTCCCCCGGGGCCTATACACTGATCTGGATATACTCCCTGAGCCTTTTCATAGACACGGCAAGTTCTACCTCTAACGCCATACTCCGGGTGTTTGACAGGTATAAGCAGATTGCTTTTGTGTCCTCATTCATATCTGTATTTAGGCTCATTTTGGTCTTTCTCCTCCTCTACCTGGGAATGGGGATTAGCGGTGTTCTCTTCTCGTTTGTGGCGGCAACATTTACGGAGTTCTTGATCAGGTTATGGATAGTGTCAAAGACTCTAAGGGAATATTCGCTTACCGGGTGGTGGAGGTCTGACCTAAGCCTGATTAAAGACCAGTGGAAGGGGATCGCCTGGTTTTTGGGCAACACCAGCCTTGCCGCAACGCTTAAAACAACGAGTGATAATTTCTTAGGCGTTCTGGCCGTAGGGTACTTTGCGGGAAAGGATGCCGCGGCTTATTACCGGATTGCTAAGTCTTTTGTGAAGCTCACTGCCCGCCTGAGGGAGCCTTTTTACGAGGCTATATATCCGGAGCTGGTGAGGATTTCAAGCTCGGACTCTTTAAAGGGTTTTAAGAGCCTCCTTAAATACTCGACAAAGAGCCTGGGCAAGATCACCATCCCTCTTGCCATGCTGGTAATCTTGTTTGCTGAGCAAATCATAAGACTGGCATTTGGAGAGCAATATATACCTTCCGTAAACACCATGAGAGTGGTGGTAGTGGCCGCTCTCATACTTCAACTAACCTTCTGGACAGGCCCAGCTCTCCTCTCGGTAGGAAGACCGGCACTCCGGACTCTAATGATGCTGGTCTCAAGCGTGGTTTATGTAGCTTTATTACTTCTGCTGGTGCCCAGGTTCTCCTATCTTGGAGCAGCCTTTGCCTACTTAGGGTATGCCGTGGTCAGGCCGCTGGTCTCTATCATAGCCCTCAAAGCCTCCATAACCATCGAGAAGGAAAGACTTTCTAAGCTAAAAGCCACCGAGCCTCCCTTATGAGTCAGGTACCCTGGGTGTACTAATCGGTTCTGCCTAGCCGTGAAGTATTGAGGTAGAAAGATGTGATTGGGTGGCTTTTGGTCTTAAATGTTACCTATCCGCAGTCAGGGACTCTTTTAATGTTTTTTATTCTTCAATTTCTTCTTCATATTAAACCTTTGAATTCTAGCTTGGTATCGGATTTTGTTTATAATTTCCATGAGTAACTCTTTAATGCCCCACACAAAGCTTTCCATACCGGTTATAGCCCTCGCCTTAAGTCCATATTTTGGGGTATATCCTAGATAACGAAGAAGCTCGCGCGTCGACCTCTCGAATACTTCAATTTGCCGGGGCGTCAAACTTCTTTCCCAATCATTTATACGCTCAGCATCTGGCGGCTTTCCCACAAGGGCAAATTGCCCCGAGGCATATTCCGGAGCGACAAAACCACCGGCGTTGGCCATCTCTTTTTGGTAATCAATATCCAGCCAGCGGCAAAGTTCTTTCAACGTTGCCTCGGGCTCTTTGACCAGTTTCTCGTATTTAACCCGCATCACCCTTTCCTCCCCCCAAAAGGATTCGGCGGCGAGCCCGTAAGCCAGCCTTTCTATCCAGTAGTGTGATGCTTTGCCTATGGTATTCGGGCCCCAGTCTAACCGCATGACCGAGGCAGCTATCGCCCTGCCGTCCCTGACCATGTGTATCATTTTTGCTTCCGGAAAGAGCTCAAATAAGGTAGCGGCGTAGCGGATGTTTGAGGGCGTGTGATCAACCCATATTCTCGGGTTTGATTTCCCCTGTCTCTCCCCGTATTTCATGACAATCCACTTTATTAATTCCGAATAGGAGGAGCCGATCTTTTCCAGAGGAACCGAGTTCAATTCGATATCATATCCCAGTTGGAAGCGCCAGTCGTTTTTAATTTTATCAATGACACGCATCATACTTCCGCCGCCCTTGTCTTTTTCGAATGACCTATACGCTTTAATCTTGAACTGGGATTCGGGGACACACAGACATTCCCTATGAGCGCCGAGCATCGCCCCCAGAAGGGTTGTACCGCTTCTACTGCATCCACCTATGAATATTGGCACCATATAGTTTCTTTGAACAATGAACGAGCAATTCGGTAAAAGCGCTCATTCAGGGGCCATTACTAACACCGGTTTATTCCGTCCCATAATCCTGGAGAGATTATCATGGTAATCACTGCTCCTATTTCACCCTTAGTCTCCGCTCCAGGGTGAGGGATTTTACTGTAAGCTTTATCCCCCTTCATGGTGAGCGGAGTCGAACCACCATGGTGAGCCCTTCGATAAACTCAGGGTAAACTCAGTCGAACCATGGATCCTTCGTCAACCTATACTAACCATCCCCCCACAAGGAGGAAGGGATAATTGTCGCAATAATTATAAAGGCTAGCCAATCAAATTTAGGGCCTCTTCTTCTGTGACGTCTTTAACCTTCCTTGAGCTAACGTCGATATACCTGACTTTGCAGCCATGGGCTTTGCAATAAGAAATCCAATCCTGGTAGAGCTTTCGGAATCTGTCCGGCTGGGAGTATTCAAAAATCAGACGTTCTGTCTTCTTTACTTGTTTAGCTTCCGGGCGCCTATAGCTGCTCAGAACCTCGTTAAGCCGTGTTATGAGAAGGTGGGAGGGGCAGGCTAAAACATAGGCTGTTTTATCTTCTGAAGCGCGCAGAATGGTTAGCGCCGGGTCATATTCATAGTCTCTATATCTAAGCGAGATTGGCCTGCATATATCATAATGCAAAAGTAAATTATTCGCTTTTTCCGTGGAACTGTGTTGTAACCTCAGGGCAGTGGTCACCTGCCAGCCATCCCTTTTTAAATCAAAATCGAGTAATTGAGCCACCTCTTGATCCCCGTTTTCTAGTCTTTTCACGAATTCACTCTTGCCTACGCTGGTCGGTCCGGAGACGAGCCGGAGAGCGGAGAGCTCTCTCATGGAAACCAGAGCCAGGTACCGGTTTGGACGGTCTGAGCCTATAAAGTCGATTTTCTCCACGTTAAAATACAGATTCTTAAAAAAATTTTTGACCCAATTCCGCGTCATCAAAAACCTTCCGCGTGAGTCAACCACCAGAATTCCCGGCCGCAGCAAAGACGGCAGCGAATTGAATAAAGGCCCCCACAAGCCGAGGAGGGCTTTGCTGGGCCTCTTTCGGCCCGAGGCAGAGATCTTTAACCTTATATCTGCAACCTCTAATATGAGTTTTCTCCTGGTGATGTTAACTAACCTATGAATCAAGTTTATGGGGTCGGTGATGTGATGAAGTATATTAAGGCATAACACATAATCGAATTTTCCAAGCTCTTCAACCTCGGAAACAGACTTATGTAAGAACTCTATATCCCTATCTAGGGCCCTGGCCAGCCTGATTGCCGTACCCAAGCGGTCCTTGTCTATGTCTATTCCCACCACTCTGCCGGCGTTGCGCTTTTTTGCTTCGAGGCAGAAAAAGCCCTCGGCGCAGCCGATGTCGAGGACGCTTGCGCCCTTGAGGTCTTTAGGAAATATGTTATTGGCGGCCCTAGAACGGTCCCGTCCCGGGGTTTCCAGGTCGTACGGGAGGTAGATTTTCTGGTACCAATTTGGATGTTCTCTCAGAATCTCCTGAATAACTTCTTTATCGATCATGTTTTATGGCCTATGCCCTTGGTAAGATTCCCCATATAATGTGGGGGATACGTGGAAAAAGACTATACATAGATATATTTGAAATCAAGTAAGAATTCGCTTTCCGGGTTGTGGAATTAAGCCGTTCAGAAACGTTAATTGGATACACTCCATACGATTGACAAAAGAGGGCTTGAGCATATCATAGTGGCTGAGAATGGAGAAATAATCAGGAAACTCGTTCTAAGAGGCCATAGCGGGCTGGCAAAAAGCCACAACAGGTAAACCAGTCAGGATTAGGGATTAGACATGAACGACTCTTTTCTAAAAGAGAGTCTTGAACAATACATGGAGTACAAGAACCCAGATTATAGAGGCTTCATACACCGTGACTTCTATACCGATAAGTTCTTGAAAGAGATTGGGAATCCGGACAGCTTAATCGAGAGCAAAATTCCTCTTAAAAAGAGGGGCAATAGCTCGACATTTACTCTTAGTTTAAATAACGACGCTAAAGATCATCTCTTTCTCAAGGTGAAGAAACCCAAAAACTCCCTGAGTGCCTTTACTGATTCTCTCAGTCCTCTTCTTAACGCCAAGAGAAACCTCATACACTACTGCGCTTACGTTAATTCCGGCTTTAGAACCCCTAAGCTCATAGCCATCATCGAGTCCCAAAAGTTTTATAATAGACACAGGTACACTATAAGCAAAGAGGTCAAGGACGGTGCAACCTTACGGAAGTACTTGCAGGACATCGGTTCGGATGAGAGTCCGACAAACGAAGATAGGCAGGATCAGGTATTAAAAAATGTGTCCAAACTGGCAAGGGCGCTGCACGAAAAAGGGATCTTTCACCTGGACCTGAATACAGAGAACATATTACTGGAGAAAGGAAATGAGGACAACCTGACCGTGCTTGACCTGGAGCATTCGGTCATCATGCCGGGTTACTCAGGCTATCTATCCGGGTTTTTAAGGTTTGTTGATTTTATAGGAATAAACGTGTGGATAGCCGAGTTTATTTCCGTCGATAAAATCGAGAAATTTTATTATTACTACAATGATGGAAAAGAAGAAGGGAAGGTTTCTATAAGACTAATAAAATTTTTTTCTAAGCACCCGTTCTTGTACAAGAAGAATACGGTTACGAAAAAGATTTTCTCCTGGTCGGTTAACCTCATTCGTATGTTGCTTTATCTTTTCAGGGGATATTAGTTTTGCCAGGTTTATTCACCTGGGCGCTTCCACTCAAGGAGGAAACGGGTTGAAGATTGCTTACGTAGCCAACTCCAGCATCCCTTCGAGAGAGGCTAATAGCATTCACGTAATGAAGATGTGCTCGGCAATCTCCGAGATAGGTCATGAGGTGGAGTTGGTTGTACCCTACCATAATCATGAAGGTGTTGACCCGTATGCCTTTTATGCGGTCAAACCCACTTTTAAAATAAAGACCCTTCCCGGAGTGGAAGGAGTGATGAGGCCGGGGGTACATGCGTTCTTTAGCTCTATTTATACGTTTCTTAAAAGAAGCTCATTCGACTTGGTTATGACCAGGAATATCTACTATGCCCTTTTATCGACCAAGTTGGGAATTCCGACTGTTTACGAGGCTCATCATCCTCCCAAGAATAAATCTGCCTATCTTTCTTTCAAGTGGGTTGCCTGTTCCGGTCACTTAATCAGATTTGTCACAATTTCTCGGGCTTTAGCTGATCAGTTTCTGGAGTTAGGGTTGTCTCCGGAAAAACTCCTGGTTCTCCACGATGGAGTTGACCTGGAAAGATTCTATCCTGCCCTTTCGAAACAGGAGGCAAGGTCGAGAACCGGCCTGCCGCTTGATAAGAAGATCGTCTGTTATTGCGGACACCTGTATGAGGGGAGGGGAATAGACCTCTTGATCGAAGCTTCTTTGAGGCTAAAAGAGGTCTTGTTTATAGTCGTAGGTGGAATGGCTAAGGATATAGAGAGATATGGAAAGATAGCCCGGGTTAAAGATGCCAGAAACTTTATCCTTACGGGATTCGTCCCCCATACCATGGTCTCGGCATACCTTTTTGCCGCCGATATATTGGTTATGCCCTATACCTCCAGAATGACCGATGTAACCGGACGGGTAGTAGCCGGCTTTACCTCGCCGATCAAGATGTTCGAATACATGGCTTCGGGAAGACCGATTATAGCCACTAAACTACCTCCCATCGAGGAGATTCTCAAGGACGGAGAGAACGCTATTCTGGTGGAACCGGATAACCTAACCGCCCTTATCTCCGGTATTGAAAAAGCTCTGAATGCGCCCGAGCTATGCGATAAGTTAGCCTGTCGCGCCGCCTCTCAAGTAAAGAGTTACACTTGGAAGGAGAGAGCCATAACTCTCCTAAAGGGAATAAGCAATTGATGCTGGTGATCGTTTTACCGCTCATGAAGAAAGTTGTGGTGTAATTATTGTGAGGAATAAAGAACCCTTTATGCTATGCGATTAGGTTCTCTTCAGGGTAGGGTTGCTGTCGTTTAGACGAACTGTCTCTCGGTAATCCCTGGGGAGGCTGCAATTTATGCAGAGGGGAAGTTCCTTCTTTATGATGCCCTTCCGGTACTTCCTATATTTGAGGCCTTTCCAAATATTTTTAAACCCGCCGTCCTTGAACACATTTCCAATTACATGTCTGCCGTTAAAATCATAACAGCACGTGGTTACATCGCCGTTCCAGAGAATCACGCTCTTTGCCACCCAGCTACATACCCATTTTTCATTCTTAATTCTCACCTCACCCTTATCTACGTCTACGGTATATCTTCTATATTTCTCATTGTCGGGCAGATATCGGCTTCCTCGCTTTAGTCTGGTCTCTTTACTAACGTTGGTTCCCAGAGAGGCTGTTTTTAAAACAACCGCATCAAAACCTATTTCCTCGCCCAGCCTGACGATATCTTCGGTTTCATGCTCGTTATGCTTGAAGACTATGTATTGGAGCCTTATGTAGGGCTTTACCGCTCCCATCTTTTTCTTAGCCTGGCACAGCATCCTGGCGTTTTCCAGCACCTGGTCGAACTCCCCGCCTATTCTGTATTTGGAGTAGCTCTCCTCTGTAGCTCCATCTATGGCCACATCTATCAAATCCAGGTTCCCTATTAGGTCCATATAGTGCCTGTCCAGGAAGGTGCCATTGGTGCTTATGTATGTCTTTATGCCGTTTCGACGGGTGTATCCTACCATCCTTCCGATGTCTTCATTCATGAGGGGCTCTCCGGCGAAATTCATGTTAATTTGTCTCACAAAGCCGGAAAGCTCATCGACTATCTCCTTAAAATTTTCATACTTCATGAACCCCTTCTCCCTTTTCATGGCAAAGGGCGTCGGGCAAAGAGGGCATTTTAGGTTGCATATATTCGTAGGCTCGACCAGTATTGAGCGTGGGAGCATGTAGTCGAAGACCTTGTCTGGTACATGCTCGAGCAACTTAGGACCTACTCTATGCCACATCTCTTTTAACATATGGAAATGCTCCGTATATAAAAATTGGTAAACTTTTCTGGAAGTTAGATGTTCCAATTAAAATACAGTAATATTTACTGGACTTCAAGTAGTAGTGCTACTAATAGACCGGCTCATCTTTTGTGAACCTGTCTACAGTAAGATGTTCCAGGTGGCTATGAAGATTCAAAATTTTGCCCGAAGCGAAAAAACCGAAAAATAGTCTAGGGCTTTAAATTCACCGCTTTTGCGTGTATCTTTTCCTCTCAATTTTTTATCTATATTGAGACATTCTAAGGATTTATCAAAAGCGAATATCTGAACAATAGATGTATAAATTTGAGGGAGGAGAGGATAAATAAACCAGAATTCGATTACCATAGTTTTTTCTCAGCTCAGACCTTCTTTGGATAATCCGAAATTAGGGGAGATCGCTACTTATGGATATGCGTAAGAGAGTTCTACTTATTCTGGCTGTTTTTTGTCTCCTGTTTGTAGAAAGCAAGGCTAGCAAGGCAGAAGAGTTAGAAGATCTTTTAAATTCATTTGATGAACCAAATTATGTCTTTAAGGGTAGCGATGACCAGCCTCAAGACGAACCTCTATCATCGAAGGACGCTGAAGTCACTGGTATTGGCTTCAGAGAGTTTATGGTCGATACCGGGTTTCTTTACAGTTTCATGTGGGGAGGCCGTCTTTTTTATGTGAGGAATAAGAATGAAAGGATATTCGATACCTCGTTTTCCGAGTGGATCGATAACATCACCGAATGGCCAGAGGTAGATGATGGGGATAGCGCTATAACCAACTATATTTATCACCCCATCTTCGGGGCTGTTTATTATCTTTTCTACAGGGCCAAGGGACATACTATCTGGGCATCGGCTATTGGTTCGGCTCTTATGAGTACGCTTTTCGAGTACACGGTGGAGGGACTAGTGGAAACCCCGTCTCTTCCTGATCTCATAGCCACCCCAGGCATCGGGGTTCCCATGGGGGTTTTGGCGGAGAATATATCCGACTGGCTCTTGGACAGGGATAACGTTCCAGCGAAGATAGCCGGGCATATAATAAACCCGACGAGGTTATTTATTCGGGATAGACAGATGGGCATCTTAAATCCCCTGACCGGAACTTTCGCATTCCAGGGACCGTTAACCATGACTTCGGGTAAAGCGAAGGCATTTCAGTTTTCCTACCCGCTATACCTAGAGCCGCCAATTCCGCTGGGAAGGATGGGCTTCAATTTTGAGGTGGTTGATTTAAAGAAAGAGTTTGGAGGACAATTTATATTTTATTCTATACGCCTCGATTTTAACTCTTCGGATAACCGTTTCGCTCTTTATTTAAGGTATCCATATTCCGGAGTGAACAACGTAACAGTAGATGGAGATGAAATAAACGACGGGTTTGAATTTTCAAATATGTTGTTTGGTGGCAAATTGCTATTGGTTAACTCTCAAAATTTTGTTTTTTCGAGCGGACTCGAGGTAGTAGCACCAACCGCATTCAAAGATAATGTAGATAGGCTAAATACAATAAATAGTATTTATAGGAGAGACTTCCCACTATATTTGAAGGGTGCAACGACCATAACTCCGTACATCTCGGCAGGGGTTAGAAAAAAGCGTTTAAGTTTTATCAGCAACCTGGGCATAGATTTAGTTTTAAGTGCGGATAAATTAGAAGGCGATAATTTTGAGGCAAGAATAGAGTACGGAACGGCTATTGGGGCAACTTTACCCCTGCTCACCCATCCAACCTTGTTTTGTGAGTTTACGGGATATACGTTTGTATCTTCGTATAAAATGGAAAGAACGGATTTGTTCATAACTCCGGGATTGCGATTAGGAAAGCGGTTAAGTCCAGGTTTTGGAGTACAAATCCCACTATCTGGTTTCGACTCGAATGCAGCTAATGCCAGTTTTATTATTGACTTACAGCTTAGATTCTAAGTTTCACCGATCTGACGAACTATTTGCCCTGCAGTTTGTTGGTGAACCTCTCTATGGGGATCGCGGCCATGGTCATGAGCTGAACTGTCCCTCTTGAGCCTAGGTCAATCGAAACCCTAGAGATAGTCTCGTTATCCGGTGCTTCAACGATGTTTACAAAGTCGTAAGGACCCAGTACGGCATATTGGGCAATTACCTTAACTCCGCTTTTTTCCAACTCCTTGTTCACTTCCTTAATCCTCTCCGGCCTCATTTTTACCGTTTTTCTCCCCTCATCGGTTAAGGTGCTGAGCATTATGTATCTGGCCATTATATCTCCTCCTTTTAGACCTGATTTAGCTAGAAATGATGATATTACTAGCCCTTGGCTTTTGCAAGGGATTTTTTTATTAAGCTGTTTAATGTGTTTTGGATGGTTTTATATCAAGCCAATTTACTGATTTCCCGGTGACAGAGAGTCAGGATTAAGGTCACTATATTATTCCGTCTATACCCCTTTAAAATGCCATGCGATATGACTTCCGTGCCCCCTGATGTAACCCGGATATGGAGCATCTTAGTTTGACTTTTTAACTCACAAGGGTATATTCTCACTTTTTAGTGAGTAATTATCACAACATAGAGAAGGAGAGGGAGATTGAAAGTCCTGGGGAGACATCTTTTGGTCGAATACCATGGGTGTGACCCTGAAATATTGAATGACTTGGAGAGGGTTAAAAAGTTTATGCTCGAAGCGGCCTCGGAGAGCGGTGCTACCGTGTTAGACGCCTCCTTCCATTATTTTACGCCGCAAGGGGTGAGTGGCGTGGTGGTCATAGCAGAGTCTCATCTGGCAATTCATACCTGGCCGGAATACGGCTATGCAGCAGTGGACATATTCACTTGCGGCAATACTGTTGACCCGTGGAAGGCGTTTCATTATCTCAGGTCAACACTGGATTCAAAAGAAACCAGCGTGAATGAGATAGTAAGGGGTGAGCTCTCTCATCTCCAGAGCCGGGCGAGTCGTGTCTCCATGTAGCTATGGATGACTGGTTATTCCTGAAAATTATTCGTGCCGTCCCAGAAGGGATGCTTTTCCTGGCGGTTAAAAGCCGCAAGATGGTCTCCAAGATGGGTCTTCGGATGCACTAAGATTTAGTGTAAAACCACTGCTCCAGCTTATAACCATATCTGAATCCCCAAATTTGTATTAAGGGCTGAGGTTAAGCCAGTATGTGAAAGCAGGTGAGGAAGGAGGGAAAATCTTGCTCTTCGCTTCACTCTCTATTCAGAGGGATAGGAATGGATGAAAAAGCCTAAAGGGCTTTCTTAATTACCCTTTCTATCTCGCTCTTGGGAACGGCTCCTATAATCTGTTCTAGTGCTTTTCCATCCTTGAATAAAATAAGGGTGGGAATACTTCTGATCCCAAATTTCATGGTGGTTTCTTGGTTGTCGTCGACGTTCAGTTTAGCCACCTTGAGCCGCCCGCTGTAGGAACTGGCAATTTCTTCAACAACGGGAGCAATCATTCTGCACGGGCCGCACCAAGGGGCCCAAAAATCAACCACAACAGGCTTATCGCTTTTTAAAACTTCGTTCTCGAAGGTTGAATCCTTTAATTCTACAGTGTCTGCACTGGCCATTCCAAAGTCTCCTTGAAAAAATTTGTACTGTATTATAGCTGAAATTGAAGCTACCGTTCAAGGGACAGGAGGTGTTTACAATGCCAATTGCATTAGAATTATCAAGAATTGTCACGCGGCTCTTGTAACTTTTGTTTTTTAAGCTATGATTATTTTCCCCAGGAGGGTAAAGGCTTAAACTTGTTTTTGCCCCAATCAAAACCAACAAGCCGATTAAACACACACCACGAATCCTGGGCTTACTTTTCCGGGCATATTTATAATTTTCCCCTCTGTTATATCCAACCCAAGAGATAGTGTGTCCTTTCTTACCCCTAATAGCATGGAGAAATAAAGCGGAATAATAGGTGAAGACATAAGAGAAAAGGAGGGAAAAATATGGAATTCGGTCACGCGCTACTGGTGCTGGTTTTAGCTATAAGCGTGATTTCGCTGGCTTATGCTGGATATCTGGCCAAGTTTGTCCTCGGTAATGACATGGGGACATCAGCAATGCAGGAAATAAGTAACGCTATTAAAGAGGGGGCAGAGGCTTTTCTTAAGAGACAGTACTCCACGATCATAATGCTGAGTATTGCCCTTGCCGTTCTCATTTTCGTACTCTACTGGTTTGCCAAGGGGGACCATGACCTGGCCTGGCGAACTACGGTCGCTTTTCTTTTCGGGGCGGGATGCTCTGCCCTTGCCGGGTATATCGGGATGTGGATTTCGATAAGGTCAAACATTCGCACGGCCAGCGCCGTCAGGTCTAGCCTGGACCAAGCCCTTAAAATATCGTTACGGGGCGGGGCAGTCTCCGGAATCACCATAGTAGCGATGAGCCTTCTGGGGGTAGGGATTCTTTTTGTCCTTTACGGAGGTTCTGCTCATGACCCGGAGGTGGTGAAGCGAGTTCCATTTCTAATAGTCGGTTACGGGTTTGGAGCGAGCTTTGTTGCACTTTTCGCCCAGCTTGGCGGCGGAATTTACACCAAGGCTGCCGACGTGGGGGCAGACCTAGTAGGAAAGGTAGAAGCGGGAATCCCAGAAGACGACCCCAGAAATCCGGCAGTAATTGCCGACCTGGTAGGCGATAACGTCGGTGACTGTGCCGGCCGTGGCGCTGATTTATTTGAGTCAACGGCGGCAGAAAACATCGGAGCGATGATCCTCGGGGTGGCCCTTTTTCCTCACTTCGGAATCAAAGGAATACTTTTCCCTTTAGTGGCTCGTGCATTTGGCCTAATCGCCAGCATGGTGGGAATAGGCATGGTCGGGTTGAAAGATGACAAGGAGGACCCGATGTCTGCCCTCAATCGCGGATACTATGTTGCTTGTATATTGGCGGCTATAGGGTTTTATGTAGCTACGTATTTACTCTTGAATAACAACCTTTGGTTGTTCGCTGCCGGGGTGATAGGAATTGTGACCAGTATTGTCTTCGTCTATATCACCCAATACTACACCGAGTACAGGTATCGCCCGGTGAAGTTCATCGCTGAAGCGTCTCAAACCGGCCCGGCCACGAACATCATAGCCGGTCTGGCAGTAGGGCTTGAGTGCACTGCGCTTCCGGTGCTGGCTATCTCTGCCGCTTTGGTCGGAGCGTTTTACTGCGGCGTTTACGGCCTTAAGGAGTTTACCGATATTTCAACGACCGGAGCAGGGCTTTACGGCACTGCAATCGCCACCATGGGTATGCTGGGGACGGCGGCATACATACTGGCCATGGATACATTCGGGCCGATTACCGACAACGCCGGGGGCATAGTGGAAATGAGCAAGCAGCCGGAAGAGGTCAGGAACAAGACGGACAGACTCGATGCCGTGGGCAACACCACCAAGGCTCTTACCAAGGGATACGCAATAGGGTCTGCGGCGCTGGCGGCTTTTCTGCTCTTTTCTGCTTATCTGGATGAGGTGACGCATCTAACCGGGAAAGCCTTTCACACGGTGGATATAGCTAAGGTCGAGGTATTCGTGGGTGGTTTACTGGGGGCGATGCTCGTATTTTTATTCAGCGCCCTGGCCATAAGGGCGGTGGCTCGGGCGGCGTATTACGTGATAAGCGACGTGCGGGCCCAATTTAAGGAGAATCCGGGTATCCTTCAGGGAACTGCAAAACCAAACTATGCCCGGTGTGTGGACATAGTTACAAAAGGCGCGCTAAAAGAGATGGTTCCGCCTGGAATTCTGGCCGTCGGTATGCCTATTGTAGTGGGAATCATATTCAAGCAATTTGGTCTAGGTGCGGAGAGCGTGGCAGCGCTTCTCATGGTGGGAACAATCGGGGGCATCCTGGTTGCAACTATGATGAATAATGGCGGCGGTGCTTGGGATAACGCCAAGAAATATATAGAGACAGGCATGTACGGGGGTAAGAGGTCGGAAACTCATAAGGCCGCCGTGGTGGGAGACACGGTGGGCGACCCATTCAAGGACACCGCCGGCCCGTCAATCCACGTCCTTATAAAGCTTCTCTCCACAATTACTTTGGTACTTGCGCCACTGTTTATTTAACTAGCCAATGAAGGGGTGGGTCCTGCGCCCGCCCCATTATTTTGCATCTTTATTTTGTGGGTGTCCTAGAAATGGCGTGTTTGAAAATATGCTATGTAGGGAAAGTGCGTTTGTTGTAGGAGTGACCCTTGTGTTCACCCATTATAAGGAATAAAGACTAGAATGATCACAAGATTCGTCTCTACATGATTAGGTTACATGGAGACGGAATGAAAGACGTTCACCGCAGGATTATTCATGAATAAAATATAGCGGTCTTTTAATTTTAATAAATAGCATCATAAGTCGGACTCGGAGCACGATTCAAGAATCACGACGCCCGGAACGCGAATCACTATTCCTTTATCTCCACTCCACTTGCCTCCATTATAGTCCCCCTGGCCCGCTCAAGCCGGGCCAGGGCAATGTTATAACTGGCGATTGCCCTTATCAGCTCTGTCCTCGCATCCACCAGGTCCCTTTGTGCTTCAATCACGTCCCTGGTTGTCCCAATTCCCACGTTAAGCCTCTCTTCCTCGTTTCTAACCACCTCGTTGCGAAGCTCTACCGTTGTTCTGGCCGCTTCTATGCTTCTCAAGCTGTTTTCGATTTCCCTTACGGCATTTCTCACATCTAGCGTGACATCGTCGGTAACCTTCTTATAGCTTATAACGCTTTTATCTAGATTGGCCGAGGCTTTGACGTAGTTGCCTTTGGCTGTCCAGTTAAAGATGGGGAGGCTAAAGACCCCTAGAATCTGCCAGGCTGGAAATTCGCCGTCAAACAAATTTCTGAACGCGTCCCCAGGCTGGTCAAATTGAGGCGGTATGGGCTCGGGTTCTTCATCAAAACTCAGGCGGTTCGGGTTCTCGTCCCCGCCCAAACCCTCGAGGTTTATCGTTCCTTGAACGGAGAGGCTGGGCAGTCGCTGGTTTGAGAAAAACCTCTTTTCCGTCTCCCTGTTTTCTATGTCCAGCTTGGCCTGTTTTATCTCCGGTCTTTGTTCTAACGCCTCTTCAAGAACTTCGCTCTCGCTGAAAGTCCTGATTACATCGGTGGGCTCATCGGTAAGGGAAATTTGCTGGGTTAGTGGTATTACCAAGATATTTTTTAGTCTATCCTCTACTGCTCTGAGTGTATTTTCGGCACTGATGACGTCCACTTCTCTATTCGCCACCTCAGATTTGGCTTCGGTAACCGCTACCGGGGGAAGAACACCCACTTCCACCTGGATCTCGTTTCTTCTTAGCAAATCCTTTGCCAATTCTAATGCGGTCCTCTGATTTTCCAGGTCCTGGCGCGCAGCTACTACTAACCAGTAAGCCTCTTCGACCCTGAGCAGGGTATCTGAGACGGTTACCTCTAGCTGTTTTACCGATATTTCGTTCGACCTTCTAGCTACGGTTAAAGGGGCAAGGTTTACGTCGAGTCCAAAGTTTCGGAGGAGCTCCTGTCCGATGCTGAAGCTGAGACTGGTGAACCAGCTCGGGCTCAAGTCCTCGATCGGTGAGTCTGTTTTGGTCCTGCTTACGGAAAAATTAAGAATGTTGTAGAATGTCCCAGTCGGAAGAGTTCCCACGATCCCGCTCTCTGCGATGAATTCGTCTTCGTTGATAACGCCGCTTTCGATGAAGGTGCTGGTCGTGGGTATCTTAGCATCTGTATAAGACGAACTAAGGTTCAGGACCGGGTCAAATGCGCCTTTCTGTGTGGTTATTTCTCCGGCGGAAATCTCTACATTCTTTTTCTCAATCTGTATGTCACGGTTATTCTCTAAAGCCATTCTTTTTGCATCTTGAAGCGAGAGATTTAGTGCGTCCTGACTTCCTAACAACGAGAGAAGGATCAGAAATATGGTTTCGGTCATGTAGCTTTTCCTCCTTCCGGTGTGAGAATTGCTAAATCTATATCAAAGCGGAGCTTTTTCCTAGATTGAGTTTGATTATCAAAGGCTGATTTCCTTGACATTCTGCATGGCAGGTGGTAATTTCCTAAGTAAGTGATTACTTACTATATAAGATTACCGAGATAAAAAAAATGTCAACAGAAAAGATAAAAATAAGCACTAGGCACAAGATTCTGGAGACGGCGATCCGGCTTTTTTCGGAAAGGGGTTTTAACGGAACCACGACGAAAGAGATAGCGGAAGAGGCTGGCGTTAATGAGGCCCTCATATTTCGTTATTTTTCTACCAAGAGAGACCTTTATGGAGCAATAATCGAGAGAAAGATCGAGGAAGAACCGGGCATCGAGTTGCATATCGAGGCTTACAGGGGTACAAAGGACGATTGGCTCATCTTCAAAACTATTGCCCTCAGGATGTTTGATTGTGTGGAAAAGGACCCAACTTTCATGCGCCTACTTTACTTCAGCGCACTGGAGGGCCACGAGTTGTCTGACATGTTTTTTGATACCTATGTGGAATATATAACAATGGTTCTTACCGACTACATCGAAGAGAGAATCTCTGAAGGAGCATTCAAGAAGTTAAATCCTCTTCTTGCTGCCCGGGCGTTTATGGGTATGGTTTCCAATTACATAGTGGGACAGGAACTCTTTGGGGAAAAGAGACGAAGACAGCCGGAGAAAGAGGAAGTGGCTGAAACCTTCGTGAAAATCTTTCTCGACGGAATAAAAAGCGTTTGAGGGTGAGGTTCAATTTAGGCCGGACGAGGATGACTTTGTCGGAGTTGTAACCGGCTAGAAAGGGTTGTGAAATGACAAGGACCGAGATGTTTTGTTCTCCAGCGACTTTATTTTTCTTGATATTTTGGTGCTCAGTTTTGTTATGGGCGTGTTCAAACGGGCAAACTCGCCCCCCTGAAAATTCGGACCAGTCGGGAAATAGGGGAAATGCGGTACCAGTTACTATAGCCACCGCCGCTCAAAAAGATATTCCCTTAAAACTGCGAATAATTGGCAATGTAGAAGCTTACTCCACCGTGGAAATCAAACCGCAGGTAGAAGGAAAGTTGGCACGTGCTTATTTCAAAGAGGGTAACGATGTCAAAGAAGGAGATCTTCTCTTCACGATTGACCCCCGCCCCTTTGAAGCGGAGCTAAGACAGGCACAGGCCAACCTGGCAAGAGACATAGCCCAGATGAAAGAAGCGGAATCGGATGTAAATCGTTACAGGGAGTTATTCACAAAAGGGATAGTCTCGGAGCGGGAATACGAACAGAGCCGCACCAACCTTGAGACCCTACGGTCAACAGTCAAGGCCAGCCAGGCCGCCGTAGAAAATGCGAAGCTCCGACTGGAGTATTCCTATATTCGTTCACCCATTAGCGGACGCTTGGGAAGGCTCATGGTCAACCCGGGTAATATCGTCCAAGCCAACCAGACAACTCTGGTGGTAATAAACCAAATTAAGCCTGTATACGTAACCTTTTCCGTCCCGGAACAGAAGTTATTAGAAATCAGAAAATACATGGCGTCGGGTGGGAAATTGAGGGTCGAGGCGGCGATTCCCACAGACCCGAATAATCCGGTTAGTGGCGAACTCACATTTTTGAACAACGAGGTAGATTCTACGACCGGGACTATAATGCTGAAAGCGTTATTCCCCAACGAAAATGAGCTTCTTTGGCCGGGCAAATTTGTCAACGTGGCGTTGACAATCACCACTTTAAAAGATGCAGTCGTGATTCCATCACAGGCAGTGCAAACGGGCCAAGATGGCGAATTTGTTTTTGTAGTCAAGCCGGACCTAACTGTGGAATCTAGGCCGGTTGTCGTAGGTAGTAGATTGGACCAGGATGTGGTGATTTCGGAGGGGCTTAAACCCGAGGAGAAAGTGGTTACGACCGGACAGCTTGAGCTCGTTCCCGGTGTCAAAGTTGAGATTAAGAACAGTGTTGAGGGCAGCAATCAAGACAATTCTGGATTAACCAATCGAAAGGGCAGTATTTGAAAATTAAGCGGGAAATATGTCCATGAATATTTCTGGTCCCTTTATTCGCCGGCCAGTTATGACGACGCTCGTCATGATGGGAATATTGCTTTTCGGCATCGCTGGGTACAGGCTGCTTCCTATAAATGACCTCCCAAATGTTGACTTCCCGACCATTGTAGTATCCGCCAACCTATCAGGTGCCAGTCCCGAAACAATGGCTTCCTCTGTTGCTACCCCGCTAGAGCGGCAGTTTTCTGCCATCGAGGGTATAGATAACATGACCTCTGTAAATTCCCTAGGGTCTACTCAGATTACGCTGCAATTCGACCTGGATCGGGATATTGATGCGGCTGCTCAAGATGTTCAGACGGCGATATCCCGCGCTGTTCGCCTTCTTCCCCCTGGTATGCCGGAACCTCCTAGCTATAGAAAGGTAAATCCTGCCGACCAGCCTATTCTCTACCTCGCGCTGACTTCTAGGACACTTCCTATCTGGGAGCTCAACGAGTATGCGGATACCATCGTGGGCCAGCGTATTTCTACGGTCAGAGGAGTGGCGCAGGTCCGGATCTTCGGGGCGCAGAAATACGCCGTGCGTATACAGCTTAATCCCGATGCCCTGGCCAGCAGGGGCATTGCAATCGATGAAGTGGGGGAGGCACTACGGGAGGCGAATGTAAACCTCCCTACAGGCACGCTGTCCGGGCCTAACAAGGCATTCACCATTTTGACTACTGGTCAACTGTATAGAGCCGATGCTTACCGTGATATTATCGTAGCTTACCGCAACGGTTCACCTGTGCGACTGGAGGAGCTGGGAAAGGTTATTGACAGTGTCGAGGATGACGAGACCATTGCCACCTACATAGATAAAGACGGTAGTAGACGGGCGGTGCTTCTGGCTGTACAGCGTCAGCCGGGAACCAACACCGTTGCCGTGGCAGACGCTGTTAAAGAACTCCTGCCCACACTCAAATCGTACCTGCCTTCCTCTGTCGAGTTGCATATGCGATATGACCGCTCCCAGTCGATACGCGAGTCAATTGGCGAGGTCAAATTCACCATGATGTTAACCCTTGGCCTGGTAGTCATGGTCATATTTCTTTTCGTGCGTAATCTCTCCGCTACCCTTATTTCCAGCTTAGCGCTTCCTATGTCCATAATAGGCACCTTTGCGGTGATGTATCCACTCGGCTACAGTCTCAACAATCTCTCCATGATGGCGTTGATTCTGGCTATCGGGTTTGTGGTGGACGACGCTATCGTGATGCTCGAGAATATAGTTCGGCACATGGAGATGGGAAAGAAACCCCTCCAGGCAGCGCTAGCTGGTTCCAGGGAGATCGGCTTTACCATAGTTTCTATGACTATTTCACTTGCGGCGGTGTTTATTCCTGTTCTTTTCATGGACGGGGTAGTAGGCCGGCTGTTCGATGAATTCGCCGTGACCATCTGCGTGGCTATTTTGATCTCCGGTTTTGTCTCCCTGACCCTGACGCCGATGCTTTGCAGTCGTTTCGTACGCCCACCGGCCGAGGAGAGGCACGGACGCCTTTATGGGATTAGCGAGCGCCTTTTTGAGGGTATGTTCAGTGCCTATAAGTGGAGCTTAAGCCAGGTTCTCGATCACCGCTTGGCCACAATGGCAATAACCGGTGTCATCTTAATTGTTACCGTGTACTTTTTTATCGTCGTCCCGAAAGGATTCATTCCGAACGAGGACCAAGGCTCCATCTTGACAATTACAGAATCCCCGCCTGGAACCTCTTATGAACAGATGGCAAAGTTGCAGCAGTCTGCAGTAGATATTATTCGGGAAAACCCGCACATCAGGAATTTCTTCTCGACCGTGGGCGGCTCTAGCGGTAATGCCAATCAGGGTCGCATGTTTTTGTACTTGAACCCGCTTTCGGAGCGTCCGAGTTCGGAGGAGATAATCGGGCAGTTACGGCCTAGACTGGCCGAGATTCCCGGAATAAAGGTCTTTATGCAGGACCCGCCCGAGATTCGCATAGGTGGACAACTGACAAAAAGCTCCTATCAGTTCACGCTTCAAAGCTTGAATATCGAGGAGCTTTATAAATTTGCTCCGGTCCTGGAAGCCAGGCTGCGCGACCTCCCGGAGTTAGATGACGTAACAAGCGACCTCCAGAACCGTAATCCACAGATAAACGTGGTGATCCAGCGGGATAAGGCCTCTGCACACGGAGTGACTGCGGAACAGGTGGCCACGGCACTCAATAACGCCTATGGGAATCAATGGGTCTCGACCATTTACGCTCCTGAAGACCAGTACCGTGTAATCATGGAGTTGGAGCCGGAGTACCAGATGGACCCGGAGGCGTTATCCAAACTTTATGTAAGCTCATCCAATGAGCACCTTGTTCCATTGGATGCGGTGGCGACGATAACCGAGAACCTTGGCCCGCAGACAATAAACCACTATGGACAGTTTCCGGCGGTTACCATTTCATTTAATATAAAAACGGGGGTATCTCTGGGAGAGGCGGTGCAAAAGGTCAACGACGTTGCTCGCCAGGTATTGCCGGCCACTATAAGCACTTCATTCCAAGGTGCGGCCAAGGAATTTCAAGCGTCTTTTCAGGGGCTCTGGCTTCTCCTTATTTTCTCCATACTGGTTATTTATATGATTCTGGGCATCCTGTACGAGAGCTTCGTTCATCCGCTCACCATCCTCTCCGGTCTTCCCTCTGCCGGTTTTGGTGCTCTGCTTACGCTCCTCTTGTTTGACGTCAATTTGGACGTTTATTCCTTTGTAGGTCTAATCATGCTCATAGGGATAGTGAAGAAAAACGCCATAATGCAGATTGATTTTGCCCTGGAAGCCCAGAGGAAGGAGGGAAAAAGCCCTATGGAAGCGATATACCAGGGATGTCTGGTAAGGTTTCGTCCCATCATGATGACCACGATGGCCGCTCTATTCGGGGCTTTGCCGCTTGCATTAAGCCACGGGGCCGGAGCGGAATCCCGCCGTTCATTGGGTATAGCTGTAGTGGGAGGGTTGGTCTTTTCACAGCTTGTCACCCTTTACCTTACCCCAGTGTTTTATACATACATGAATTCAATTCAGGGGAGAATGGGTAAGTTCTCTCTGTCTCGATTAATATCGCGGATTCGGGGAAAAACTACTGGAGAAACCCTGGTTCCACGTTAGCTTACCTTCGTAATAGGGTGAGAACGCATAGAAATCAAAAGTGTTATTCAAAAAGTTAAATGATGTGGAATTATTATGAAACTCTTCGGTCGAATCTTTTGGTTATTCTCCAACCATATCTAATTTTTAGGGGTAGAAATGCGGTTTAAAAGAATTGCTTTCCTTCTCTCATTAGCCTTTAGCGTATTCGGACTGTTTTCAGATGATAGACTTTGGACCCAGGAGCCGCCGGCGCCGGTAGTGGTATCAAAAGTAGTAGAGGAAAGACTCCAAAAGCCGGTCAGACTGGTGGGGGCGGTCGAACCGAGCAAGAGAAGCTTAGTGGCCAGCGAGATAGCTGGGCTTGTAGAGAGCTTTCCGGTGAAAGAGGGTGACTATGTTAAAAAAGGTGATGTACTTGCAGAGTTCGAGACTGAGCCTCTTATGATCAAGCTACGCGAGGCTAAAGCGGCAAAAAGCGAGGCCTTGGCCCGTTTTGAACTCGCTCGTAAAAATTATGCACGTTTCAAAGAACTTCGCCAAAAAGGCGTAGCTTCGGAGCAACAGCTTCAAGATATGGAATCGGAGAGAAATGCCTGGTCGGCGCAGGTGGCTCAGCTAGAGGCTCAGATAGACCGGTACGAGTACGACCTTTCCAAGTCTAGGATTGTGGCACCTTTTAACGGATATGTGATTAGGGAATACACCGAGATAGGGCAATGGATTGCCGAGGGTGGACCGGTAGTCGAACTAATTGATATGGACACGGTTGAGATTAAAGTCGATGTTCCGGAGCGCTATGTTAGCCAGATTAAGTTAAAAGATGGCGTGAAGGTGAACTTCGATGCCCTTCCCCAGTTGGAGGTAGAAGGACAGGTGACTTCGATTGTTCCACAGGCGGCTCAGGGAGCCCGGACTTTTCCGGTTAAAGTGGTCGTGGATAACAAAAACCATGTTATAAAGAGTGGAATGGTTGCCCGGGTTTCCTTTCTGATTGGGGAACCGTCACTGGTGAAGCTTGTTCCCAAGGACGCTATCGTGGAGAATGGCAAGGTTAAACTTCTTTATGTCGTGAATAACGGAACAGCAGAACCAATGCCCGTAACTACCGGTATGGCATATAAAAACCTGATAGAGGTCATAGGTCCGGTTCAAACCGGTCAACTTGTGGTAATTCGCGGGAATGAGAGACTGAGACCCGGCCAGCCGGTAAATATAATTAACCAAGACAGCGTGCCGGAGAAAAAGGGATGAAAGCACATGATCCATGATCCAGGATGAAAGATGCAAGTTAAATCGTGTCATGCATCGTATTGATCTTGCTAATTTGAATTAATCGTTAGTCATGTAATGTTGAGGGCCAAGGGCAGTGAAGCTAGTCGACACGTCAATTAAAAAACCGGTAAGCGTAGCGGTTGGTGTGATATTTGTGGTCATGTTTGGGATCATCTCCCTTTACCAAATACCCGTCCAGCTCACGCCCGATGTCGAAAAACCTACTATCACCGTCGACACCACCTGGGAGGGAGGCAGCCCGCAGGAGGTAGAAACCGAGGTAGTACGGAAGCAGGAAGACGAGTTAAAGACGGTCGAGAGCCTGGTCGAGATGACCAGCGAAAGCCAGGATGGGAGAGGGACTATAGTACTAGAGTTCCTGGTGGGAACTGACCTCGATGCCGCACTGGTGAATGTATCGAATAAATTAAACCAGGTGAGGGAATATCCGGCAGAGGCCGACCGGCCGGTCATAAGCAGTACGGATGTACGGGGAAGCGCTATGGCCTGGTTCATTCTAAAGCCGCTACCCGGCAATAACGTTGACATCAACCATTTTCACGACTTTGCAGAGGATTATATAAAACCGAGGTTTGAGCGGGTTCCCGGGGTCGGATCCTCAAACGTATTTGGCGGACGGGAACGGGAGATGCAGGTAATTGTCGACCCGGATGCCCTTGCCGCACGAAATATCACCATGCTGGAGATGGCCCGGGCAATTGACCAGGAAAATGATAACTATAGCGGCGGTGATTTCGATGAAGGAAAACGCAGATACGTCGTCCGGACCATAGGAGAATACAAATCTCCGGAGGATATCGAGGACGTGGTCGTCACCCGAAAAAACGGAGCGCCTGTTTACATAAGGGACGTTGCCAGGGTCAGACTGGGATACAAAGACGAGGAGTACGCTGTCCGTCAAAACGGTGAGCCGGCTATTGCCATTAATGCGATTAAGGAAAGCGGGGCTAATTCTATAGAGGTCATGGCCGGGCTCAAAGAAGCTATGGATGAGCTTAACCGGGGAATCTTGAAAGACCGCGGTATTACCTTGTACAACGTATACAATGAAACGGGATACATTATAAGTGCAATAGACCTGGTAAAGCAAAACCTGGTAATAGGTGGATGCTTGGCTATTGCGGTCCTTTTGCTCTTCCTGCGAAGCGGAAGCAGCACTCTGATCATCGCCACCGCCATTCCGATCAGTGTCATCGGAACTTTTGTGATGATGGCGCTCCTGGGCAGGACCATAAACGTTATAAGCCTGGCCGGAATGAGCTTCGCCGTAGGAATGGTCGTGGATAACTCCATAGTCGTCTTGGAGAATATTTACCGCCATATGCAGATGGAAAAATCACGTCTCAGGGCGGCGTATGATGGAACAGTAGAGGTTTGGGGCGCAGTTCTGGCGAGCACTCTCACCACTGCAGCGGTGTTTCTTCCGGTCATATTCATCGAGGAACAGGCGGGTCAGCTCTTTCGAGATATTGCCATTGCCATAAGCGTTTCCGTAATACTAAGCCTTATCGTTTCTATCACGGTGATTCCGGCCATTTCTGCGAAGATACTGAAGATTGCCCGGAAGAAAGAGGGTAAATCGTTATCAAACCTTTGGGGTTATATCGACCTCGCCCAGGTATTTGCAGATGGAGTGACTAACCTGGTTCGCCGCATCATGGCTGACCCAAGGCTTCGCATGATAGTAGTATGTGGGTTTACGTTTGGAGCGATCCTGCTTAGCTGGGTTATGATGCCCAAGACCGAATACCTGCCCGAGGGAAATCGTAATCTTATCTTCGGCATCCTCCTTCCTCCCCCCGGATATAACATCCAGGAATTCACCGATATAGGCGAAGAAATAGAGAAGGACTTGAGACCTTATTGGGAAGCAAAAGCAGGTTCTCCCGAGGCGGCAAAACTAGATGCTCCTCCTATAGAGAACTTTTTCTACGTGGCCCGGGGACGTCAGGTATTCATGGGTGCCGTCGCCCAGGAGCCGGACAAGGTTCGTGAGCTGATTCCGTTGATGCAGCGAACCCTCAGTAAAATTCCGGGTATGATCGCGGTCGTCACTCAGTCCAGTCTTTTCCAGAGGGGATTGGGCGAGGGACGCTCCATTAACATCCAGATCACCGGTCCCGATTTGGAGAAACTCGTAGGTTTAGGGCAAAAGGCCTTTTTTGGCGTAATGCAAAAAATACCCGGCAGTCAAGCCAGGCCCATTCCCAGCCTTGACCTGGGGAGCCCGGAAGTGCAGGTTGTAACCGATAGAGTAAGGGCATCGGATGTGGGCTTAACCAACGAAGAGCTGGGATTCACGGTTAACGCCCTGGTTGACGGTGCACAGGTGAGCGATTACCTGGTCGAAGGGGATGAGATTGACCTGGTTCTTCGTGGAGAGGATATATATTCGAGTCGCACCCAAGATATCGAAGACCTTATGATTAATACACCTAGCGGTGAGATGGTAACCGTCGGCTCGGTGGCGGATGTTGTCGTAACGACCGGCCCTGAGCAGATAAATCACTACGAACGCCAGAGGACGATTGCCATTCAGGTAATACCTCCCGACGAAATGCCGCTCGAATCGGCGATTGAAACAATCGAGAAAGAGATCATAACCCCGCTACGCCAGGCTGGTGAGCTAGGCGGGTCTTATAACGTCATCCTCACCGGGACGGCGGACGACCTGACTGTCACCCGGCAAGCACTCCAGTGGAATTTCCTTCTGGCTGCGGCAATTTGTTTTCTCCTTATGTCTTCTCTCTTTGAGAGTTTCCTTTATCCTTTTGTCATTATGTTCAGCGTTCCGCTCGCCGCACTGGGCGGCTTTCTCGGGCTTGCCATCTTGAACCTCTTTATTTATCAGGCGCTCGATGTCCTTACCATGCTCGGGTTTGTGATATTGATTGGAATTGTGGTGAACAACGCAATTTTGATCGTACATCAGGCGCTCAACAATATACGCGACGAGGGGATGGAGTTAAAAGATGCCGTGGCTGAGTCGGTAAAAACGCGTGTCCGGCCGATTTTTATGACCACAACCACAAGCGTCTTTGGCATGCTCCCGCTGGTTTTATTCCCCGGCTCCGGTTCAGAGTTGTATAGGGGGTTGGGAAGCGTCGTAGTCGGAGGGCTAGTGGTTTCTACCCTCTTCACCCTCTTTCTGGTACCGGCGGTGTTTGGCATTGTATGGGATGCCAAGGAAAATGCCGCCAATAACTGGACCAGGCTTCGCCACACCCTCGGGCAATTGCCATCAAAGCTGATGTCGCTCTTTTAAGTTTATAAGGCGGATACGCATCCGTTCGTCCTGTCGTAGCTAGATATAAATCATTGCACTGTCCGCTATCAAAGGGGTTCTCTCTTTTATCAAAAAAGCGCTTCAATGGCCTTTTCTATGGAACTCACACCGACGATGGAAATGTTGTTATCCTGTGGTTTAAATCTCTCAAAATTTATTGTGGGAAGAATACACTTCTTGAATCCCAATTTTTCGGCTTCTTTTATTCTCAACTCAGCTTGAGAAACACCGCGGATTTCCCCGGAGAGGCCGACTTCACCAAAGACAACTACGTCTGTCTGAACCGGCTTGTTGAGAAAGCTCGACGTAACCGCCATGCTGATACCCAGGTCTATTGCTGGCTCTTCAACCCTTACTCCGCCGGCAACGTTCATGAAGATATCCTGGCTGAGAATATGAAGCCCTGCTCTTTTTTCGAGCACGGCCACCAGAAGGGAGACGCGGTTATAATCGAGTCCGATGGTGGTCCTCCTGGGCACGCCGAAGTTGCATGGGGAGACCAGGGCTTGAATCTCTACCAGTATCGGCCTTGTACCCTCTAGGCTGGGAGTAACGACGGAGCCGGAGGCCCCCAATGGCCGCTCTGAAAGAAAGATTTCAGAGGGGTTTTTCACCTCCTGGAGTCCGCTCTCATTCATCTCAAAGACGCCTATTTCGTTGGTCGAACCGAACCTGTTCTTCACCGCTCTTAGAATTCTGTAAGGATGCTCCCGTCCGCCCTCGAAGTAAAGAACGGTATCTACCAGGTGTTCAAGAACCTTGGGACCGGCTATGGTTCCTTCTTTAGTGACATGGCCTACCAGAAAAACTGCAGTGCCGTTTGCTTTTGAGTATTGCATGAGCTTGGCCGTGCACTCCCTAATCTGCCCGACGCTTCCCGGGGCAGAGGGAAAATCCCCGGTGTAGGTAGTTTGTATGGAATCGATCACCGCTACGACTGGAGAAAGTTTTTCTAATTGTTCTATGATATTCTCGACTAAGGTCTCCGAGAATACAAAGAGCTTGTCTGAGCCTATTCCAATTCGCTCTGCCCTCATTTTTACCTGGTCTGGAGATTCTTCTCCGGTAACGTAGAGGACATTCATGTTGGAGATGCCTATGTTGTTCAACATCTGAAGGGCTAGGGTCGATTTTCCAATTCCGGGGTCGCCACCCACCAGGACGACTGAGCCAGGAACGAATCCGCCACCCAGAACCCTATCTAGCTCGCCAATCTTTGTTTTGATTCTTTCCTCTTTTCCGCTTTCTATACGAGTGATGGAGAGTGGCGAAGAACCCCGAAGTTCTTTCATCCGGGTGGTTCTTTGCTTTTCTATCTTTTCTTCCACGTAAGAATTCCATTCGTCACAGGCGGGACACTTTCCCAGCCATCTGGGAGACGAGTTCCCGCAGTTCTGACAGACGAATTGATATTGTGACTTGGATTTTTTCATTGGGATTTAGATTATCTTAGGAAAAAAGTTATACATTAAAATCCTCTTCTTTTTTACCTAAATTTCCTCTGCCATTACGGGCAAATCCATTAGTTGTGTTGTTTAGAGTTATATTATCCGCTCATACTGAGCCTGTCGAAGTATGAACCTGTAATCATGTGAATAGGAAAACAGGCGCGTCCTTCGACAGGGATCAGGACGATTGGTTTGGTGTATGTTGATAACACAGTAATTACTACTCCTCCCCCTCCTCATTGTTCTCCTTCCCCTTTCCGGCTCTTTGCCTGGCGAGCTTTTTGAATTCCTCCGTAAACTCCTTGAGGCGCTTGTTGACAAGATAGTTCACCGTGCCCTTCTTGAATTCTCCGTTAGGGCCCTTTTCCCCGGCCTCCATACCGGTCAGGGCCTCTATGGCCTGGTCCACAGTTTCTACCGGGTAAATATGAAACCGGCCTCCCCTTATTGCCTCGACAACCTCGCCCTTTAACATCAGGTCATTTACGTTTTGGTGGGGGATTATTACTCCTTGCTCCCCGGTCAGGCCCTTGGCCTTGCAAACATAGTAAAACCCCTCCACTTTTTCGTTTACGCCTCCAATAGGTTGTATCTGTCCCTTCTGGTTTACCGACCCGGTAACTGCGAAGTTTTGTTTGATCGGGACGCTGGATAGGCTTGATAGAATTGCTACAAGCTCGGCGACGGATGCGCTGTCGCCGTCGATCATCTCGTAACTCTGCTCGAAACCGAGGCTCGCCGAAAGGCTTAAGGGTTTATTCTGGGCGTACTTGGCTCCCAAATATCCACTCAGTATGAGAACACCTTTGTCGTGGATATTGCCGCTCAACCGGGCCTTCCTTTCGATATTGACAACCCCCTCACTCCCTAGGAATGTCTCGCAGGTGATTCGGGAAGGCTTCCCAAACACGTAATCTCCTAAGTTGTAAACGGCGAGTCCGTTAATCTGCCCCACGGTCTCACCCTTGGTATCTACCAGTATCATTCCCTTTTCGATCATCTCTCTTATCTTTTCCTCGACCATGTTTGATCGATAGATTTTTTCCTCGATTGCTTTCTCTATGTGCTCCCGAGTCACGTATCCGGCGTTTCCATCCATGCCTGCCCAGTAATCAGCCTCCCTGGCGATCTTGGCTATGGCCCCAAATTGAACCGATAACTTGTTTTGATTGCCGGCCATCCGGGAGCAGTGCTCTATTAAGGCTTCGACGCCGCTCCGGTCAAAGTGCCTTATACCCTCGTTGTCGCAGAAGGACTTGATATAGCAGGCGTACTTGTAAAGGAGTTCATCCGACCTCTCCACCACCGTATCGAAGTCGGCTTTTACCTTGAATAGCTTTCTGAAGTCCTCGTCGTAGGCGTAAAGTATCTGGTAAATATAGGGGTTGCCGGTGACTATGACCTTGAGGTTTAATTTTATGGGTTCCGGTCTGATGCCGACCGTAGTCATGAGGCCATATTGTTGGTAGACATCTTCTATTCTCAGCTCCTCGTTCTCCAATACTTTTTTGAGAGAGTCCCAGACAAATGGATATTTAAGAATATCTATTGCCTCGACTACTAGATAACCGCCGTTGGCCTTGGCCAGCGAACCCGGTTGAATCATGGTAAAATCGGTTACCAGTACACCAAACCTTACCTCTCTTTCTATGGAGCCGAACAGGTTGGTATAGGTGGGATGGGTCTCGAAAATTACGGGGGCCCCCTCCGAGCCGGAATTGTCTATGAAAACGTTGACTTGATACTCGGTAAAAGTGGGTTTGGGCTGAGGAGGGGTTGGAAAGGGAAGGGTGGGCCCTCCTTCGGCCACCTTATCTGGCAAAAAATTGTCGATGTGCTCGAGTATGTGCCTCTGCATCATGTCCAGGTAATCGATTACCGAGGGATAGTTGTTGTATTTTTCCCTGACGCTTTCTAGTAGGTCCCTCACCGCAAAAAGGGCTACCTTTTTCTCCAGTTCCTTCAGTTTTTCCATGGCATCCTTCTCTAGCTTTCTGATTCTCTTGAAAACCTCGGCTACCTCTTCATCTATCTTCTCTTTTCTCTTTCTTATCTCCTCCTTGTGAAATTCGTCAAGGTTGGCGTAATTTTCTTGGGTAATTGGTTTCCCATGGAAAAGGGGAATGGTTATTATCCCGGTCGGCGTGTACTGTATCTGCATCTCTTCTTCGGTGGCTTTTTTTTGAAGCTCTTCAAACAACATACCCTTTTGCTTCTGTGACTCGTTCACGATCCGCTGCTTCTCTTCTTCATACTCCTTGCTCTCGAAGGCCTTCGGTATGTCCACCTTGAGCATCTCTAGGAGGCCCTCCATATCCTTCTTGAATACCCTTCCCATACCGGTGGGAAAGCTGATGGCCTTGGGTTCATTAGGATTATTAAAGTTATAGACGAAACACCAATCGGGAGGGGCGGGCTTGGTCTTGGCGACCTTGGATAGTATAGTTCTTATAGCGCTAGTCTTGCCGACGCCTAGGGGACCGGCAAGATAAAGATTATATCCTCTATGCTCCATCCCCAGGCCGAAATGTATAGCCTTGACCGCTCTTTCCTGGCCGATAAATTCCTCGCAGACCCCGAGTTCTTCTGTCGTCTTGAATCCGTAAGCACTTAGGTCGCAACGCCGGTAAACCTCATTAGCGGAAAGCTCTCTGACTTTTTTCATGCGCATACCCCTCAAGATTTATATCTTCATTTTTGCACACGACTCTGGCTTTTGCAAGCTGAACCGCTGGTCGGATTTCCTCGAAGAGAAATTAAATCCGAGATTCTTTGTGGCTAGTATGTTTTGGTATATATTGACACGGCAAATTTTTTACACAATAGTAGTAACTAACACAAGACCCACATCAGGAGGAGGAAAACACAATGAAGGTTTTAAAGTTTAGTAGAGCTATTTCAGTTTTATTGCTGTCTACTTTTATCGGCCTGGGAGGACTTAAAGCGGCCTATTCTGAGGACCTGCCTGCGCCTCAGCTTGTGACCGATGCCTGGATGCTAATTATTGGATACGAGGCGGACCCGGAAGCGCTCAAGGCCATTCTTCCGCCGGGACTCGAACTCAATCCCAGCAACATGGTGGTCATGAATATGTACACGGTTCCGGATGCGTCCCAAACCTCCGGTTTTGGCGCATACACGCTCACCTATCTTACGGTGCAGTTGAAGGACCAAGACTCATATATCATGGGTTCTGAGACAGGAGAGCCGGGCAGGTATTTTGCCTTCTATTTCAACAGCTCCCAGTTGATGCGGGATTTCACTACTAAAGTGGGAATCCCTGCTCAAGAGGGGACGACCAAGCAAACGAAGGAGGGAGGGAAGCTGACATCGGTGCTGGAGGTGGGAGGAAAACCGTTTATCGTAGCCACGGCGGATGTGGGCGAAGAGTTCCAGCCTGCAGCAGGAGGGCATCTCAATTACTTCGGGTTGAAGAAGTCAGAAATGGACGGCAAAGAGGTGACTCAAATCATGAAATACCCGATTCCTTTTGTTGTGAAAACCGTGAAAACCGAGAATACCAAGGTCGAATTTACGGAGAATATACCTGGAGACCATCCGCTCAACAAAATTAAACCCAAGAAGATTGTATGGGGATCTTACATGAAAGGCAGTTTTGTGTATCCTCAGGCAGTAGTTCTCAAGGAATGGGAAACTACTGCTAAGAGGTAAGAATCGAGTAAATTCAAATTGGTTTGTAGTTTGTAGGGGCAATTAGCTTTGCTGAAATGCCCGACCACTACCCGCATTTTCATGAATTGCCCCTTCTTTTGAGCTAGCTATGCTAAAAATCAGCGAGAGTATCATGTTAACCTGGCTTGGACATGCCAGTTTTAAGCTCAAAGCAGGCGATAAGACGATTTACATAGACCCGTGGAAGGTCAAAAAAGGCGAGGCCGACCTAATTCTTATAACCCACTCCCATTTCGACCACTTATCTCCAGACGATGTGAGGAGGATTCAGAAAAAGGATACTGTTATCATCGCCACTAAGGATTCTGCATCGAAGCTGAAGGGTGATATAAAGACGGTAAAACCGGGTGATAATGTCGATATTGATGATATGCAAATTCAAGCGGTACCGGCTTACAATATAGGGAAAAATTATCATCCAAAGACCAATGGCTGGGTCGGCTTTGTAATTACTTTAGGTGGAAAGAAAATCTACCATGCCGGCGATACGGATGCTATCCCGGAGATGAAAAGGGTTAGTGTTGATACTGCTCTTCTTCCAATAGGAGGGACATACACCATGACTGCGGATGAAGCCGCTCAAATTGCCAATGAGTTCGGCCCCAAATTAGTAGTTCCCATGCATTGGGGCACAATTGTCGGTTCGGAGGCGGATGCGGAAAGGTTCAAAGGGCTTTTTAAGGGGGAAACAAGCATCCTTAAACCGGAATGAAGGATTTATGGCTGGCCACAGAGAACGCCGAGCATATAGGGTTTGTTACGATTCGTTTTAGGTTTGCTTTCTCAAGGTGCTCTGTGTCCTCTGTGGCAAATAAATTTCTCATTTGTTTGCAAGATGGTAAATCTATTGTAGATTTAAATAGCTTTCGGGGTGTAGCTCAGTTGGCTAGAGCGTTGCGTTCGGGACGCAGAGGCCGCCGGTTCAAGTCCGGCCACCCCGACCAGTCCTCTCAAAGTATTACAAACCGCTGAAGAACAGAGTTTACTCAAAGTTATCTAATTGTCTGGGATATTATGAACGACCGGTTTATTATCGACTTAATACAAAAGTATTAATAGTGCTAAAACATTGGTTTTTTATAACTTAAAAAATACCACCAAAGACTAATATATATTTATCCGCTCTTACCGTATAAATGATAGCAAGATAACTACCACAATATTCAAGGAGTGTTGTGAGAAGACCTAAAATGGAAGAGAGAGAGAAAAAGAAACAATTCGTAGAGCCTGAGCTTTGGAAGTTTTCTAAACCGTTGGACGAAGTGACGTTCCAATCGGTGGGCTCGGCTGTCGATGGGAGAGGAAAGGGGAGCAACGGTGACGGGTGTTGGTTCGAAATCGGCAGTATATGCTTTAAGTTATAGTGAGCCTAAGTGTTGCTGGCTGGTGAAATTAGGAATGAATAACACAGCAACTCGGCTCGGGCCGACTGGAGACCCGGTCTTGGGATTACTCATTGTACTTATGTTGGGTGTTCCGAGAGCTAATAAAATCTTTGATGGTTTCCACGAAAATTTTGTTTAAGAAAGGCTTGGCTATATATTTATTCCCGGTAGATAATATAAAGTCGTTTATCAACCCGGTTACGAAGATAATTCTCTTCTCTAACCCCTTATCCATCTTTTTCACTTCGTGGTAAAATTCATCTCCACTCATCCCCGGCATACTGAAGTCGGAGATAATTAAATCGTAATCTTTTTCCCGGATCTTTTCCAAAGCATCAAAACCCTGGCTGGCTATCTCTACCTTGTACGATTCCTTCTCCAGGAGCTGCTTTTCCAAGGTTGCTATTGCCTCGTTATCTTCAACGATGAGAATATATGAGGAGCCCATAGCCCGTCATTATATACAAAATCCCGGGTTAAATTCAAGCGGAAATCCCTAATATGGTAAAAATATATAGGTTAATACCGGTAGGGAAGCTCAATCTAAGGGGTTTTCCTCCGGCATAAAGGGATTATCTGATAAATTCTTTATGTGTCTCACCCTTTTTATTCGCCTCATCTTTCTCTCCTCTGCCTCCCTCCAAAGGCTGACTTGGTCCGGAGACTCTGGAGTGAACTTGGGGACCGGCACGGGTCTTCCGTCTTTTCCAATGTGCACAAAGGTAAGGAAGGCGGTGCATGTATGCTTCTGTTGGCCTGTTCCCAGGTCCTCGGAAAGGACCTTTATTCCTACCTCTAGCGAGGCACCTCCCACGTAAGTAATGGCCGCTTTGAATGTTATGACCTCGCCCACTATTATCGGGGAGTAAAAATAAAGGTCGTCTACTGAGCCCGTGACCATAATGCCCCTGACGAATCTGGAGGCTAATATTGCTGCAACTTCGTCTATATCTTTCATCAGTTTTCCTACGGACATGAAATTTCCGTAGAAACTGTCCTCGGGTAGGACCGGCCTTGTTGTCTCTAGCTCGTAGCGACTGGTCTCGGTCTCATCGGATATGTAGTCGGCCATTTTTCTCCTGAGTGCTATTCTGGGAAACCTCGTTTCTCTCCTTTTTAGCGCCGTGAGGTAAATAGCTTCCTCAGTCCGGTCGGCCGGGCTAATTTTCTCGGGGATTAATCTTGGGGTTCCGTCCTTGGCGATTGCTACGAAGGCCAGGTGAGATGATGTGGTGAGTTTCTTTTCACCTGTCTCCGGGTTTTCCGAATGTACCTTAACCCCGACCTCCAGCGAACTATTCCCGACGTACTCAACCCAACTGTCCAGGACTACGATTTCACCAATCTTAACCGGATTTATGAAGTCTATGCTATCGGTTGCCCCCAAGACCGTAATTCCTTTTACCAGCCTGGACGAGGTTATACTGCCTACGAGCATAATCCAGTCCATCAGCCTACCGCCATGGAGAGTCCCTAGATTGTTTGCATGTTCAGGAAAAACAAACTGGATCATTCGATTTCTGGTTTCCCTTATAGTCGGCATCGGGTATCTATATGGCTATCCAGGCTTTTTGATGATTATATAATGGATTTGTATATGAGGCCATGCCCCAAACCCGATTGGTAGGTCAATTCCTTTATTGGTCTAAAATAGCGGTAGCCCCCAAAACCTCTAAGTTGTCGGCGTTGAAGAGACTAGAGCCAGCTCCCAAGACCGCACCCTCTCTTAAATACGTTTGCTTACTGTGAGGGGGCAGGGTTACTGGCAAAATTCCTATTTCCTGGCCGACCTGGGTTCCATAATTAGATGGTGAGGTGGAATAGTAACGTATCCTCACTTTGATGTCCTTATAAGCTATATCACTGGTGTTCTCGATGGTTACGTGATGAATAATCGCTGTCCTGAACGCTGTGTAAAACGACCAATTAGTAACCCTTATGTATAGCTCTGGGTGCTCTACCATAAGGTCGAGTGTTTCTCCTTCTTCCGCTTTTACCGGCTGGTAAAAAAGGCCAAGTAGAATTAAGATGCCGACTGCCGTCTTTCTCATCTTAACAAAAGATACATGCTATTTTCACCTAATTCGATAGTTAGTTTATCTTTTTTTGACCCGAGAAGAAGTGGCTAAAATATGGCAAATAAGTTATATTCACTTCGGAGACCGGGTAAGGAGAAAGAATAAGTCTTAAGCTCTCTTGGTGGGAGAGTGATATACAAAGGCGAGGAGATGATTCCTAATGAGCCGAGAAAAATCCACAAGAAAAGAGGCGTTGGAAGAGGGAAGACAAAGGGATATATCTGATGCGGCTAAGAATGCGGGATTGCCCTTAAGGGTGTTTATTACCAATGCGGTATGGAATAGCTGGATCACTCCTGACCAGGTAAGTAAGGACCTGGGCCAAAACGAGAATTCCCGGTTAAATAGTGTGCTGGATAAGCTTAGATATGCCATTAGAGTGCAGAGGCAGACCGGGAAATCTAATGATACACTCTACTTTGATGTTGCACTAAGCAGGGGCGGCGAGTCGGAAATGGTTACGCTTATTTCCAGGTTATCCGTTACGGATTTTGATGACCCCAGGCCCTGCATAACCATAATGATGCCAGAAGAATAGAAAAGCTAAATACGAGGGCATGTAGGTTGCAATTGAGTTTCCCAATAATTTTATTGTGTTTTTTCTTCGGTCTCTCTTTGGCCTGCCCCTACAGCTTTACCCTGGGGTTCTGTAGTTTGTTCGTGAGCCTGTTCTCCCTTTAATTTGGAACTTATCTTTTCATAAGACCTCTCCAGGTCGTTTATGGTGGAATCCATTTCAGATTTGATGTCATTCCAGGCGACCACACTTGCCGACTGCAGTTCATCGAGCTTCTTTCGGGCGTATTCCCTTTTCCAGTCTAGTTCCTCGATTTCCTTTTTTGTTGCGTCGCTTATTGCCGCCCCGGATTTCTCGACTTCATTTTTTAGTTCTCCTAGCCGCTTGTCCAAACTTTCTAGTTTAGCTTTGGCTTCACGCTGGTATTCCACTATGCGGTCTAGGGTAGGCTCTTTGATTGTTCCTCCACCGGTATCGGTTCCTGGTTTCTCTACCTGTTTTTCGGATGTTTCCGTCCTCCTGGACTGAGTCCTGTTTTCACAAGAAATCAGGTTAAACCCGGCTGAAACTAGGAATACTACTGTAAGCAGTAAAATGTGTAGGTCTCGCATGCTTTATTACCTCCTTTACGTATTAACTTGTGCCAGATTTTTTTCAAACCGTCGTGGCTTAGGCTTTTAGGCCATTAGCCACAACGGTTGATGGGGAGAGTTGGGAAGAAAGCGAGAGAAGCAAGGTCAGCTTAAAACCCTGCTATCATCTTTTTTGTTTTTCTGACAACGCCTCTACAGCATACATTTTTCTCGTGTAATCACAGACAGTGATCATTCTTTTTTTCCTTGCATCCCTGGCTTTCTCGCCAACGTCTTTTTCATCTGAATCACCATGTTCTGATTTTGCAACAATCCAAATACCCTAATTCAACCGGCAATTGTTGTGCCATTATGATTGATATTAATGATTCATAGTGTTTTTAGTAGGTTATAAATGGAACTGCAATTAACAACGAGTAAGAGCACACATTCTGTGTAATAATACACGGTTGTGTTGAGTAAATTTACACAGTGGCTGTTCAGGTTAGAACCGTTCTCGGGATGGATAAAACCAGGTTAGTTATCGGGAAACAAAGTTGATAAACTCAAGACCTCTTTTCCTCGATCTCTTTTAGCTTTCGCCTAGCAATCTTAGCCTCTTCAGAATCGGGGAACTTGCTGATGAGGGTTTGAAAAAAGAACTTCGCTTCTTCACTCTTACCCAGATTTACCAGAGAAAGTCCCTGTTTTAAGTACGATTGCGGCACCCTATTATCATTTGGATAAGTGGCAATGAATTTCTGATAAGATATGATTGCATCTTCGTACGCTCCTTTTTGGTAGTACGATTCTGCGGTAGAGAATAAATCGCTCGAGGACTTGTGCGAGGAGCTAAATCTTGGCGAATCGTTTTTAGCTAACTCATCCAGTCTTTGCCTAAGCTCTACATAATTTCGCGCTTGATTTTTTTCGATCCGGGATATTCTTTTCTCTTTCTCTTCCGTATCCTTTTTCAGGGTTTCTACGTCTTTGGAAATCTTATCCAGTTTAAGTTCAAGGCTGGCCTGCCTTTCGTATAGCTCTACTACATCTTCGCGTTTGACCGCACATCCGAGCAATGAAATACAGATAGTTATAATAAGGCTAAAACCGAATCTCATCTTGATTGTCTGATACTATTACATATGCTGTAAAGAGGCTTTATGGATACGGTATAAATTCCCCGTGATTAGCATCTGGATAAGATGCTTTAATCTACCAGAGATTCTTCTCGGAGTCCAATTTGTAATTATTATCCCCATCTATGGTGAATACTTCCGCCCGGCTTTATCTGACTTTGGCTTTTGGGGGTACTTTGTATATGACTAGTTGAAGTTGATATCGGTTTCGAATACCGGTTTTTTTGAATATATTGGTTAGATGAGCCTTCACTGTTTTCTCGCTGATGGAGAATGCACTGGCGATGTCCTTGTTTGTGTAGCCGATGGCGATGAGCTCTATTACCTTTAATTCCATCTTGGTAAACTCATGTTTTTTTGTATCCGGGTTGGTCTTTTGCGTTTGCTCGATTTTTTGTGGAGCTTTACCCCTGATAATTTCGAATAGTTCCTGGGAAGTAGCTTCCCGGGGTAGGTGTATGAAG
>FWPU01001483.1_pt1 | contig 69751 bp, 53 predicted proteins | sample 2228361 | NCBI WGS metagenome assembly FWPU01 (sample SAMEA103939777, study PRJEB20133) | metagenome
CCTTCGGCCAGCCATTGATCGATGCGGCGGACGAAGGCCGCGTCTGGGTACAGGGCGTTGAGATAGGCCAGGGTGGCACAGACGACCCAGCGGCGGTTGGGCGTGTGGACGCCGCTGAAAGAGCCCCCGAGTTACAGGTCCAACGCAAGCTGAAGCTTGCGACGCGGATGACGGTTCGAGAGTTGAGATGGCGGTTTTAGTTAACTTGCTCGTGAGCAGTGCGGACCCTGAGGGTGGACGAACGGATGGCGGCGGATGGTTGGTTGCTGACAGCTTCGATTTCCGTTGTCCACGCGAGAACGGCTCCTGCCGATGGGCAGCGCGCAGAGCTTCCTCCAGTTGTCGCCACAGGCACTCGGGCGCCTGCCCGAGAAACTCGTGCTCTTTCAGCGCCCGGTCCAACTGCGCCCGCCGCCAACGGTTCTCCCGCTCAACTTCCTCCCGGCGGCGCCCGGCGCTCCGCGGCCGGCGACCACGCATGCACCGTTTCGGTGACCTGGGACCGGAAGCTTACTCAGCGAAATCTTTAGCGGGCCTCAGCCCGCCACCTGGGCGGGGCTCGGGGGGGGCTGTAAAGAAATATATTCTCCCGAATTTCCAATCGAAACATCTCAAGGTAATTTTGTAATGTCGTCCAACGCCTTTATTCATGAGGGTTTGAACGCCAGAAAGAGGGTCCGGGGTGGGGATCGAATGGGTGAGGAACAAACCCAGCCGTTTTCACTCTCTTGCCACGTTTCGCTGAAGATCGATTCCAGCGTCCACGAGTCCCTTTCGACGGGGCCTGATGGGCGCACGCGAACGCGACGAACGCCTCGGGCTCGGAGAACTCAGCGCACAGCCATTGACCGACGCTCGGCGCGGCGGGAATAGCCAGTTTCCGAGGGCCGAGGGGAGCCCACGGGCGGGCCACGGGCACCGCGCCGAGGACTGGGAGGAACGGCTGTGGCCGGAGATCGCACGGCCACAGCGGCGGGGCCAGCAGGTGGCGTTGCGGGCCGGTTCCGGAGGTCCCCTTGCCCTTCCAGAGGCCGGTGGTAGGCTCAGAGAGCTTCTTGTACCCAGCCGAGAGCTGGGCGAAGGCGCGGCCGACCGAACCGCTTGGGGACGCCTCCGGGCCCCCGGCCGGTTAGCCGAGGGCCGGGAGGAGAACAAAATGGGCGAACCACGCGGCACGGGGGGACAGGTGTCTCGGAACCGGCTCACCGCCGCTGCTGATTGCGGCGCTGGCGAGCTCAGTTAGGGGGGCCGGAATGAGGGCCCGGGATGGCACGGAGGCCCGGGGGCGCCGAAAGCCGCGCTGCGCCTTGACGGGGGGGGAGGTTGGGCGTAGTTCGAATTCGTCTGGAAGTGCAAAATCGAAATCTCGGATTCCGGTATTGACAGGGCCCAAATGGGCGGGTTATAAGCATGCAGAGGGAGTTGGTTTCGTCGATGCGCGACCTAGTGACTCGCCCCGGGTCTTGGGGCGACTGACAAGCGACAGCGGAGCAGGTCGGCCAACGTCGGGGTCGAGAGCACAAAGGACGGGCAACGGCATTAACTCAGAGAAGAGGTGTGAGATGCATTGGAAGGCGATAAAATCAGCTTGCGGCGCCGGATTGGCGGTTGTGTGTTTGGGATGGGCGGCGATCGCGCAGATGGCGACAGGGTCGATTACGGGATCAATCCTCGATCCGGCCGGGGCGGTGATTCCGGGCGCGATTGTGACGGCGCGGAACGAACAGACGGGAGCGTCATTTCGGACTGAGTCTTCGGAGGCGGGGCTGTACGTGCTGGGGAGCCTACCGCCGGGGCTGTATGAGGTGACGGTGGAGAAGCCGGGGTTCCGGAAGCTGGTACGGGGCGGCCTGGAGGTACGGGTCGCAGTGCGGCTGGGGCTGGATTTAAGTCTCGAGGTAGGCGACGTACAGCAAACCGTCGAGGTGGTGGCTGAGGCCCCGCTGCTGGAAACGGCGACGAGCGAGCGGGGGCAAAGTTTTTCGACGAAGTTCATGAACACGCTCCCGTTATTCACCGGCGGCATTCGGAACCCAGAAGCTTTCGTGAGATACATGCCCGGGGTGAATATTTACCGGGAGACGAGCATCAGCGGCTCGGGCGGCCGGGGCAAGGAGGTGCTGATTGACGGGGCCAGCCTGACCATACCGGAGTCGGGGGGTGTGGTGTTCAACTTTCCGGCAGCGGAGATGTTCGGGGAGTTCAAGTTGCTGACGGGGACCTACTCGGCCGAGTACGGACGTTTCGGCGGCGGCGTGGAGGTGTTCGTATCAAAATCGGGGAACAACGCGCTGCACGGCGCGGGGTTTTGGAACCTGCGGCGGGACATCTTCAATGCAGCGGGCTGGAGTGTAAATGCGAATCCGCGAAATCCGCCGGGATTTCGTCCGAAGGAGCGGTTCAATGAGGCCGGCGGGGCGGTAGGAGGACCGGTGTATGTGCCGAAGGTCTATGATGGCCGCAACCGGACGTTCTTCTATTTCACCTACTCGCGCGACCTGCGGCCGGCGACGGCGACCTCGACGACCAGCACGGTGGCGACGGTGCGGATGAAGGAGGGAGATTTCTCGGAGTTTCCACGGCTGATCTACGATCCGGCGACGACGGCGGGCAACACGCGCCAGCCTTTCCCCGGCAGTGTGATTCCGCAGAGCCGTTTCAGCCGGGTGGCGGCGGCGATCCTGCCTTTTATCCCAGATCCGAACCTGCCGGGCACGAACAGCAACTACGCGTTTGTGAACACGAACAACCTGACGGACTACCACTGGAGCTTGAAGATCGACCATGCCCTGAGCAACAACAACCGGATCGCGTATTTCCACTCATTGCAGAACCAGGACCGTGAACTCACGACGGCGTTACCGGGGCCTCTGGGGCAGGGACTGGGCTCGAATTTCCAGCGGCCGCAGAACTTCCGCGTGAACCACGACTGGGTGGTGAGGCCGACATTCCTGATTCACACGACGTTCGGATTCAGCCGGACGCGGCAGGGGTGGGACAATCCGGCGCAGAAGGGGTTCGCCTCGCGGATCGGGTTGAAAACGGACACGGACGCCACGCCACGGATTCGGTTCGCCAGCGCGGACGCGCTGACGGCGTTCGGGGTGCAGGACGGCAAGGTGGACAACGGCTTCCAGTTCAACACGACCTATCATGCGACGCAGGCGATGAGCTGGGTGCGCGGCAACCACGAGTTCAAGTTCGGTTGGGACATCCGGCGGCTGCAGACAACGGCCGAGGACAAGGCAGGGACGAACGGGCTGTTCATTTTCGAGCGGGCGCAGACGGCGCTGCCGACCGACACGGGGGGCACCGGGCATTCGTTTGCCAGTTTTCTGCTGGGAATGCCGGACCGGGCCGAAACGGCGGCGCTGCCGATACCGGACATTCAGATTCGCTACGGCTACCATGCCGGCTATTTCCAGGACAACTGGCGGATCGCGCCGCGGTTCACCTTGAATCTGGGGATCCGGTATGAAGTGCCGATCGGATTTCATTTCTCGAACTTCCAGTTCTCCTCAGTGGACCTGACGATACCGAACCCGGGAGCGGGAAACCTGCCGGGCGCGCTGGTGTTCGCGGGACCGGGCGCGGGGCGAACCGGGAAGAAGCGATTCTATCCAACCGACTTCAGCGGCATCGGACCGCGCATCGGCTTTGCTTGGCAAATGACCGGCAAGACCGTGCTCCGGGGCGGTTACGGCATTTATTATCAGACGCTTGGTAATGGGGGCTGCGGCTGCACGCTGGGGTTTGCCGGGCCGCCCACGCAGATCAATTCCGACGGGCTGAATGCCGCCTTTGCCTTTGACGGCGGCATCCCCGTGCCGCCGAACGTCGCCCGGCCGCCGTTCATTGACCCGGCGTTCGGTAACTTCCGGAACGTGGATTACCTGGGGCCGAATTTTGGCCGCGCGCCGCGGATTCATAACTGGAGCTTCAATATCCAGCACCAGATCGGGCAATTCCTGATTGACATCGGCTACGTGGGCAATCGCGGGCGGCGGCTGAGCTCGTCGATTCCGATGAATCAGGTGGATCCGAAGTACCTGTCACTGGGGCCGCTGCTGCGCAAGCGGATCGACGATCCGGCGGTGGCCGCGGCGGGATTCTCCAAGCCATTTTCCTCTTTCCCGAGCAATCAGACGCTGGCGCAAGCGCTGCGGCCGTATCCGCAATTTCTGGACGTAACGAGCCGGAACTCGGGCGATGGGAGAACATGGTATGACTCGCTGCAAGCCAAGGTGGAGCGGCGGTTCGGGGCGTGGCAACTGATGGCGTCGTACACCTGGTCGAAGTCGCTGTCGAAGCTGCACTATCGCCAGATTTTCACGCAATCTCAGGTTTGGCCGCAGAACGCTTACGATCTGGAGGCCGAGAAGACGTTTCTGGCGTTTCACCTGCCGCACGTGCTGAACATTCTGAACTCGTACGATCTGCCGTTCGGACGGGGGCGGAAGTGGCTGACGGGGGGTGGAGTGTTGGACTATTTCCTGGGAGGTTGGACGGTGGCGGCGGCGCAGCAGTACCGCAGCGGCGGCTTGCTGGAAGCCAACGCTCCCAACACGCTGGGCAATGCATTATTCAGTTTGGCCAAGCGGGTGAATCCAACCGGCGCCGCGATTCGGACGAATGTCGAGCGCGGCGAGCTCGACCCGGGAACGTCCGACATTCGGTATTTCAACGCCGGCGCATTCAGGTTCCCGGGTGAGTTCGAGTTCGGCGTGGGGTCGCATTTCTACGCCGACTTTCGCCAACCGCCCTTGCTTTCGGAGAACCTGTCGCTCCTAAAGCACTTCAGCTTCTACCGGCGCGGAGATCATGAGGTTCGCCTGACCTACCGCGCGGACTTCTTCAACTTATTCAACCGCACGAACTTCGCCGTGAACGGGGTAGTCGGCAACGCCAACTTCGGCCGAGCGACGGCGCCGCAGCAAGGCGGGCGAGTGATCACGATGGGGCTGCGGCTGGAGTTCTGAAGCCGCGCCCCCAAACAGGCTGCGCCGGGCCGAGGGTGTGTCCGGGCGGGCAGTCTGTTCTCTTTTTTGGGTTAGAAGATCGTCAACTCCAGCGGAAGCGGATGGTGTGATCGAAGGGCGTAAACGCGGTCAGGTAAACGCACGGCCCGGGGAGTTTGGGCTGCGCTCCCCGGATCTGAGTGTACCGGGTTTCGCGGCGGCCGGGGCCGAAGCGGATGCGATCGGGACCGCGGGAATAAAGGGCATAGGCGCCGTCGGGGAGCAGGAAGGCGTCCTGGGGGCCGGCAGGCTCGACAGCCTCGAGGTTTCCTCCGTCACGGAGGTTGATTTCGACGGCAACAGGGACGTAGGGGGTTCCTTCGGCAAGGAGGCGCAAGTCAAAACCTTCGTCGACCTCAGCGATTTCGGCGGCGCTACGCAAGCGGCAGATTTCGGTGCGGCGGCGGTGTTCGCGGAGCTCATACCATGACTCGACGCCCCAGGGCTGGCGGCGTGGGGGGTCGAACGGCTGATAGTAGCCCGCTTCGAGGTCCTGTTCGAGGCGGAAGCGGCCGCCGCGTTTGGCGCCGGCGGTGGGGATAAACTGGCCTTTGCCGAAGAAAGCGGCCGCAAAGCGGACTGCCTCGATGACGGCCCGGCCGCGGCGGAGGGTAAAGAAGCGGCTGGCGCCGGTGAGGCTGATCGTGGCGCTCACCGGTCCGCGCCGGATGTGGACTAAGCCCGAGTGAGGGAAGCGCTGTTCGTAGTTGTCCGGAGGGGGCAGGGGGACAGGGGCCTCGGCGTTGAGTTCGGGAAAGAGCATGAGGTGGGCCAAGGAGGCATACCGGGGCTCGAGCGAGCGGGCTAACGCCTCCCAGTGACCATTACGGTCGGCGCGAGCCAAATAGCGCAGCGACAACCAGTAAGCTCCCAGCGTGCCGGGCGTGTCGCGGTCCTGGCGGTGAGAGATAGCGGTAATAATCTCGCCGCCTGGGTGGAGGAGATACAGCGTGGCGTCAAGGTTGCGCCGGACCGGGGCGAGGAGTTCCGGACGCGGCAACAGCAGGGCCATCGTGACGAGGGCGTTGTTGGTGATCGCGTTATAGACTGCGGTCGACTGCTCACTGTATTGGCCGTCCTCGTCGATATCGATGCCTTCGGCCAGCCATTGATCAATGCGGCGGACGAAGGCCGCGTCTGGGTACAGGGCGTTGAGATAGGCCAGGGCGGCGCAGACGACCCAGCGGTGGTTGGGCGTGTGGACGCCGCCGCGAATCAGGGCGGCACCGGCGCGGCGAAGAAACGGCTCGATCGAGTCGAGGATCTCGCGGTCGGCGGCGCGGCGGGCCAGCAGCGCTGCAGGTCCCACATTCAGGACGACGAAGGCCAGATCGGGGGGAGAGTTGAAGTTGGTGATGAGCAGATCGATATTGCCGTCCGGCGTCTGGACCCGGCGGAGGTGGGCGGCAGCCAGGTGCAAACGGCGCCGGAGCTCGGCATCGCCGCGGAACTTCGAGCTGGGGTGGAGGAGAGCGGCCATTCCTCGCAGAAGCAGGCCACCAGCTGAGCCGGGCTGGTGGAGTCCGGCGGCATCGGGCACGGCTCCGCACCAGCGGCTTTTCGGGTCCGTGTTCTGGCGCTCCAGCTGGGAAGCGACGGCGTCGTCGTTGACGCGGACGATATCGTTCTCGGCGGCCATCGGCGGCGTCCGCGCGGACTGCGCGGCGGCGGCAAAAGTTCCCAAAAAATCTCGGCGTTGCATCGGAAACGATCTGGGGAAAGGAGGGCAGCTGGCGGCCGGCGCCTCCCGTCACGGCTCTTTCGCAGGCCCCCCAAAACGGCCTGCGTGAGCGACAGCTTCCGCCACGATCTTCAAGCAGCGTCGTGGTGTGTCGAGGATATCACAGCCAATGGACTTCTGCTTGAGGCCTCCGTGCGGGCGGACCGGGTGTGCTGCCGAATACGGGGCGGCGGGAAAGTCAGGGCAGGCCACCAGAGGCGGTGATGGGAGGGGCCGGAGAGATTTTTTCCGCGATGCAGACCTGGCCGATAGTGTAGAACTTGTCGCGGTCGAGCCAGTCGAGGTGGTGGCAGAGGATGGGGATGAGGACGCCGAAGGGGAGCGCGAGGAGGGGCCAGAGGATGCGCTGCGGGAGGGGCTGGAAGAACTCCAGCAGGTCGATAGACTTGCGGCCCATGAACCAGAAATAGCCGCCGATGGGGAACTGTTCGAGGATGCGGAAGCCGGCGTCGTCGAGCAGGCGGCGGATGCCGAAGCGGGTGAAGCGGTAGAAGTCGTTCGGCATCTGGTGCTCCTCCCACATGGTGGGGACGACGATGAGCAGGCGGCCGGCGGGGCGGAGGACGGCGTTGAGCTGGTGGAGCACCTTGCGCGGGAAGGGGCTGTGCTCGAGCACGGCGAGGCTCATGGCGGCGTCGAAGGTTTCCGGCGGGAAGGGGAGGTCCTCAGTGTTGGCGAAGGCATCGATGGCGTCGTAGCGCCAGTCCGGCTCGCCGACGCCGAGGTCGATGGCCACGTAGCGGTGGCCGGCGGCCAAGAACAGACTCTTATACTGGGCCTCGCCGGCGCCGGCGTCGAGGACGACGGAGCCGGTGGGCAAGCTTCGGGTGAAGCGCTCGACGGTGCGGAGAATAAGCCGGTCGAAGGGGTTGATCTGGTGCTGGAGGAAGACGGGGATGAGGCGGCGGGCGAGGCGGACAAGGCGGCGGTCGAGCATCAGGCTCCGGCCTCCCGGGCGGCGAGATAGCCGCCCCATTGCCAGCAGAACTGGCCGCACAGCAGCAGGGGGCTGAGCCAGGCGGCGGCCGGTTCGCAAGGCCAGTTCTTGCGGACCAGGTATGCGGCGCCGAGAGCGGCGAGCACCGGCAGGAGGAACAGGCGGAGGGTCGGGGAAGCCGGGAAGAGGCGGGCGAGAGGCTCGGTGTCGCGGTGGCGGAGGAAATACTGGGAGGTGCCGCGCCCGTAGCGCACCATGCGGCGGAAGTAGTCGCGGAGGTCGTAGATTGGCGGGAGGTGAGCGACCCGGGCTTCGGGCGCGTAAAGGATGCGGAAGCCGAGGGCGCGGGCGCGGGCGCAGAAGTCTCGGTCCTCACAGGTAGCGAGGGTTTCATCGAAGGCGCCAACCTTCTCGGCGACGGAGCGGGGGAAGGCGAGGTTGGCAGTTGAGAGGTGGGGGACGTAGCCGCGTGGCAGCCCAGGATGGAGGATGGGGGCGTCGGCGGAAAGGTAATCGAGGCGGGCGGCCAAGCCCGGTCTGGCGCAAATGCGCGAGCCGCCCGCGATGTCGGCTTCGCCGGCCTCGATCGGGCCGACGAGGCGCTCGATCCAGTCCGGAGCGGCGCGGCAATCGTCGTCCAGGAACAGGAGGATTCGCCCGCGGGCACGGCGGAGGCCGCAATTGCGGGCGGGGCCGTAGCCGCGGTGGCGCTCCTGGAGGTAAACCACGGGCAGGCGGGAGAGAAAGGATTCAACGACGGCAGCCGTGTCTTCGGACGGGCCATTGTCGACGACGAGGATTTCGCCGGGGGGGCGGGTTTGCGGGAGGAGGCTGGCGAGGGCTTCGGCGAGCAGGGCCGGGCGGTTGAGCGTGATGATAATGACCGTGGTGTCAACCGGCATGGCGTTGGCAGCGGCAGAAGTAGCCGAGGGTGTAGTCCTGCTTCTTGTCCAGCGGGTCGAGCCGGTAGAGGATGACGGGCAGCAAAAAGGCGAAGACCGGCGCCAGCAGAACGAAAATGATCCAGCGCCAGCCGCGCTGGAAAAAGCTCAGCAGGTTCATCAAGCGGAGGGCGAGGAGCCAGAAGTAGCCGCCGAGGGCCTCGATCTGCACGACTGCGAAGCCGGCCTGGGAGAACAGGTGGGCGAGGCCGTAGCGGGTGAAGCGGAAGAAGTCGTTGGGCTGCTGGTGGATCTCCCAGCACATGACCGTGCTCAAGAAGAGCTGGCCGCCGGGCTTGAGGACGCGGGCGAACTCGCGCATAGCGGCAGCGGGCTCTTTGAGGTGTTCGAGGACCTGGATGTTGGCGACGGCGTCGAAGGCGCCGTCGCGGAAGGGGAGCTGATGGGCGTCGCCGACGACGCCGATGCGCGAATAGTCCCAGGCGGCGTCGCCGATGCCGAGGTCGAGCGTGTAATAGCGGGTATGGGCGAACAGGGGGGCGTGGGGGGCTTCGCCGGCGCCGACGTCGAGCACGAGGCTGCCAGGGGGCAGCAAGCGGGCAGAGTCGGCGAGGCGTTGGCGCAGGCGGGAGTGGAACGGGTCGATCCAGCGCATGAGGAAGCGGGGGATGAGCGGCTCGACGCGTTTTCGGAAGTCGGATCGGAACACGGGTTTTCGTAGTGGTGTTCCTATCCATTCTGCACGATTGGCCGGGGAGGGGGGCGGGCTGAGACTTGTGGGCCGCGGATGAAGGCAGATGGACGCGGATTGGGTCTGTCGGCGCTAGAGGAGCTGGGTGGGGGTGAAGGTGAGGTTTTTGGTGTGGAAGCACTCGTGGGTGCAGTGGCAGCGGCGGACGCGCCGGCGGAGGCGCTGAGCCTGGAAATCGAACCAGAGGCGCTTGAAGTCCCAGTCGTAGTCATTCAAGTTGCCGACCTTCTGCAACAGCTCGCAGAAATAGACGTCGCCGTTGGCGTCGATGACGCAGCTAATGCGGCCGGCATTGCAGGAGATGTCCTTGGGGCGGCCTTCGAGCTCGCGGAGGTAATAGCGGTTGAGCAGGTAGCGGCCGAGGGTGGCGAACCAGCCTTGGAGGGGGCCGAAGCGGCTGCGGAAGTAGCGGCGGCAGTGTTCGAGCTGGACTCTGGAGATTTCGGCGAACTGGTCAGGAGTGGGCGGCAGGAGGCCGTTGTCCATAGGGCTGCCGCGCAAGATGTTCAGGCTGTGGTAGTCAAGCTGCCATTGCTCTGCACCGAGGGCGAGGAGCTGTTTGACGTCGTCGAGGTTGTGACGCATCACGGTGGTGACGACGCTGAGGGAGAGGCGCGGGTCGGAGTCGCGGATTTCACGCAGGCGAGCTAAGGTGGCGAGGGCCTTTTCGTAGTTGCCGGGGACGCCGCGGATGCGGTCGTGGTTGCCGCCGACGCCGTCGAGCGAGACGGCGATGTTGAGGCGGAAGGAATGGGGGACGGCGAGGATGGCGGCGACGAGGGAGACGATGACGTCGGTCTGGATCGCATTGGTGGGGATATTGATAAAGCGAACGCCGTTGCCGTCGAGGAACTGATGGCAGACTGAGGGCAGGTCCTTACGCAGGAAGGGTTCGCCGCCGGAGATGTCGAGCCAGACGAGGCGGTCGAGGGAGGCGGAGAGGCGGGCGAGGTGGGGGAGCTGGAGGGAGTTGCCTTGGTTGAGGTTCTGCCAGTAGAAGCAGGTGGCGCAACGGGCATTGCAGCGGTCAGTGACGAAGAGAATCAGGTGAACGGGCGTGGTCTGGCGGCGGGCCAGTTTTCTCCACTCCCAGACGTCGCCCCCGATCATGTTAGGCCAAGTATAGCGCACCGGCCGGAGGAGCGTTCGCCGCAGCCGCGGTTTGTGCACCGGGCGAATCCCGCGTGCATGCGCGGGACGGTTTAGCCTTCATTGATGCGGCGGGGGGAGAGGGGCTTAGCGGCGGTGTTCGCTGAGGAGGTCGAGGGCGGTGATTTTCCAGGCGCCGGCGACGGGCTGGATGGTGAGCAGGGCCTCGTAGCGATTGCGGCGTTCGTGGATATGGCCCCAGTGTCCCACGGAGGCGGAGACGTCCCAGGTGCATTGGGCGCGGAAGCCGCGTGAGGCGGGGCGGATGTCGAGGGCGCCGAGATCGAGCGTCTTGACACTGGCGCGGGCGCCGCCCTGGCTCTCGAGTTCGAGGGCGCGGCGGGCTTCGAGGTAGGTTTGGACGAGGAGTTCGCCGCTGACACTTTGCGCCAAGGTATCGTAGCTGGCTTCTTCCTGCTTGTAGTCGAAGGCGCGGTAGACGTTCCACAGCAACGCGCGGACGATGTGGCGGGCTTCCGCCGGGTCGACGCCGGCCGAGGCGGCGCGGGAGAAGCTCCAGGCCGCGCCCAGTAGCAGAAGGAATCCGGCGGCGACCGAGCGGCGGGGCAGAGGGCGTCCGGCGCAGAGGGCGGCCGATGCGCGGAAAGCGATCAGAATCAAGAGGCCCGTGCAAGCCAAGCCGGCCACCAGCCAGAGCCACGCGGGGGCGGCGGGCGGCGCAGCCAAGGCGGCGAGGGCGGGAAATTCAGCGGCGCCAGGGAGGCGCTCCCAGCTCAGGACGCTGTTGCCGGGGGTGACCATCACGGGACGGGAGGCGGCGAGGTCGGTGACGGATGCGGCGAGGCGTGGGATGCGATCGTTGAAGAGCTTCCAGGTCAGCCGGGCGGCGCCCGGATAGCCGGTGGCGGGCCGGCTGAGGATGACGGCGACGGTAGCGGAAACGGCGGGAACGTCTTCGCCGGCGGGCACCAGCTCGCTGGTGAGGAGGCGCTGGCGGAGGAACTGTGCGCGGTCGAGCGCCGGTTGGAGGCGCAAGCCGTCGACTTCGAGCTCAAATTGGCGGCTCAGGAAGCTTGCAGTCCGGTTGAGCAGGCGGGCCCGAGCTGCGGCTGGGATAGTCGCCCGGGGCTGGAGCCCGAGAGGGAGCGAGGGATCGAGATCGATGAGCCGAACAATGATCTCGATGCGAAGCTCGAACGGCTCGATGTAAAAAAAGACCCCGGCGGGGGCTTCGAACTGGCGGCGGAGCCTTGGGTCGCGGAAGCGGGAGCGGCCCGGGTCGTCCCAATCCAACCGGACGATGTGGGGCCGGTCGAGGTAGTGGAGGTCGGAGGTGGGGAGTCCGAGGTGATAAAGGATAAACGCAGTGCGGCGGCCGGCGGCGCCGGGCGCCGGGGCCATCAGGAGTTCCGCGGGTCGAGAGGGCAGGCGGAACTCGGCGGCGCGCCGGGCGGCGTCGAGCTTGAGGATCTCGCCTGTGAATCGGGCCGAGGCCGGCGGGAACCCCACTGGCAGGTCCTCGCTGCCTTGCCATTCGACGCGGATACGGGAGGGCTCGACGAAGATCTCCGCGACGACGGCGGCGTCGGGGGCGCGGTTGACGATCATCGAGCCGGAGAGGGCGGCCGGTGAGGCCAGAACGAGACACAGCGGGCACCAGCGGGCGGGAGCGCGCCGGAGCGCGATCGGGAGCGAGATTCGCGGCCGGGGACACACTACTATACTTGGTACCGCAAACGGCCGGCGAGATCCTGGGGCTGGTGGACCGGGCAGCGGCGGCCGTGCTTCTGCCGCTGGCAGTCTGGATCCTCGTTAGCGGCCTGGACGAACTGTTTGTGCTGGCGGTGTGGCTGCTGCACCGGGGGAAGGCACCGCGTGCGCCGACCGAAGAGGAGCGGTCGGGAGCGGCGGAGAAGCGCATCGCGATTTTTGTGCCGTGCTGGCGGGAGGCGGGGGTGATCGGGCAGATGGTCGAGCACAACACGTCGGCCATCCGGTACCGGAACTATCAGTTCTTCATCGGCGCCTACCCGAACGATGCGGAGACGGTAGCAGCGGTGGGGGAGCTGGAGCGGCGGTACGAGCGGGTGCGGCTGTGCCTGTGCCCGCACGACGGGCCGACGTCGAAGGCCGACTGCCTGAACTGGATTTACCAGCGAATGCTGCTGTTTGAGGAGGAGCACGGCGTCCGCTTCGACATGGTGGTGATCCACGACGCCGAGGATTTGATCCACCCGGAGGCGCTGGAGTGGATCAACTACTACGGCGGCACGGCGGACATGGTGCAGTTGCCGGTGCTGCCGCTGGCGACGCCGCTGCGCAAACTGACGCATGGGCTGTACTGCGACGAGTTCGCCGAGTTGCATACCAAGGACCTGGCGGCGCGGCAGGCGCTGGGCGGGTTCATACCGTCGGCGGGGGTGGGCACGGGCTACACGCGTGAGGCGCTGGAGGATCTGGCGGCGGCCGAGTCAAACCGGGTATTCGAGCCGGGCTGTCTGACGGAGGATTATGAAAACGGACTCCGGCTGCACCGGCGGGGCTGGCGCCAAGTGTTCGTGCCGGTGACTTTCCGCAACGGAGGGCCGGTGGCGACGCGGGAGTTTTTTCCGCAGCGGCTGCGGTGGGCGGTGAAGCAGCGGACGCGGTGGGTGACGGGGATCGCGCTACAAAGCTGGCAGCGTCATGGCTGGAAGGGAGGGCCGCGGCAGTGGTACTGGCTGTGGCGGGACCGCAAAGGGGTAATCAGCCACGGGGCGGGGTTGCTGGCCAACCTGGTGTTTGGGTGGGGCGCGCTGACGTGGCTGGGGGCGCGGGCCGGCGGGGGCGCGTGGAGGTTCGGAGAGCTGGCCAGCGATCCGGCGTTGCGCGCTTTACTGGCAGCGAACGTTGTTCTGCTGTCGATTCAGCTCGGCACGCGTTGCTGGTGTGCGGCGCGGATCTACGGCTGGGTGTTCGCGCTGGGGGCGCCGCTGCGTATGGTGTACGGCAACTGGCTGAACGCGGTCTCGTCGGCGCGGGCGGTGGCGATGTATGCGCGGGCGCGGCTGGCGGGCCAACCGCTGGTGTGGGTGAAGACGGAACACGCCTACCCATCACGGGCGGCGCTGATGCCGCACAAGCGTCCGCTGGAGGAGATTCTGGTCGGCTCGGGTTATCTGACGGAGTCGGAGCTGCGGCTGGCCCAGGCGACCAAGCCCCGCGGGGTGCGGCTGGCGGAGTACCTGGTGCAGGCAGGGTTTCTCAGCGAGGAGGATCTATACGAGGCGCTGAGTCTGCAGTTGGGGCTGGCGCTGGGCAAGATCGACCCGGCGCAGGTGCGGCTCGACGTGGCTCGCTCACTGCCGGCGCATGTGGTGCGGGAGTGGAACGTGCTGCCGGTGCGGATCGAGGCGGGGAGCCTGCATCTGGCCAGTCCGGATTTGCCGACGGAGGAGTTACGCGAGGCGCTGCGGCGGTTCACGCGGCTGGAGATCAAGGTGGAGGTGGTCACGCCGACGAATTTCCGGCGGCTGTGCGAGGCGCTGTTGTAGGCGCGAGCACTCAGCTACTCGCCGTCGGCGCTGAGCGCTTCCCAGGGCGTTGACCGACCGTAAGCTTAGCGAGTTCGGCTTCGTTGAACTCGAGGCCGGGGCCCGGGCGGTCGGGGACCTCGACTGAGCCGCCGTGGTAACCGAGGAGCTCCTTGAGCAGGCGGTTGCCGAAGGGGCCTTCGTGACTGAGGCCGCCTTCGAGGATGACGGCGTTCGGGGCGAAGGCGCACAGTTGGATGGCGGCCGCGGAGTGAGGGGCTGTACCCGTTGTGGAGTGGGGGAGAAGAGGATGTTGTGGGCGTCGGCCATGATGACGATGCGCTTGGCTTCGGTCAGGCCCGTACGGCTGACGTCCGGGTTGATGATATCGACGGCGCGCTTGTGGAAGAGGTCGCGGAATTGGAAGCGGTTGGAGTATTGCTCGCCGGCGCCGATGGGCATGTGGACAGCCTCGGCGAGGCGGGCGTAGCCGTCGATGTCCCCCGGGGTCAGGACGTCCTCCCACCAGCCGATGTTGCCGAGCGCGTCGAGCCGGCGCCCGTGGAAGCCGGCTTCGTGGAGGGTGTAAGCGCGGAGGGAGTCGATCAGCACTTGTCCTCCGCCCTTGAGGACCTCGCTGACGGCGGCGACGCGGGCGATGTCGCGGGTTTCTCCGCGGCCTTTGGCGAGACCCATTTTCCTGACGGTGAAGCCGCGTTCGAGGAGCTTGCGGGCGTTTTTCTGCAATTCGGGGAGGTGGAGCCGCCGACGCCCTGGTAATAAGAACGTACTGCGGCGGGCGAGGCGGGCGCTACTTTGCTGCGGCGAGCGTCTGGACGGTTTCGAAGGTGTCGGCTTCGGCGGAGGATTTATCGGTGCGGTAGCGTTTGACACGGGCGAAGCGAAGGGCCAGGCCGCCGGGGTAGCGGGGGCTGATCTGGATTTCATTGAAGGCGACCTCGACGACGAGCTTTGGTTCGACGTAGACAGTCGATTCGTCGCGGGCGATTTCGAGCTTCAACAGCTCGGCGGTCTGCCAGGCGAGCATGGCGTCAGTGAGGCCCTTGAAGGTCTTGCCGAGCATGAGGAAGCCACCGGTCCGGGTGTTGCGGGCGCCGAGGTGCAGATTGCTGAGCCAGCCGCGGCGGCGTCCGTGGCCCCACTCGGCGGCGAGCACGACGAGGTCGAGGGTTTTGGCGGGCTTGACCTTGAGCCAGCTCTGGCCGCGGCTGCCGGCTTCATAGGGAGCGGCGGCGGCTTTGGCCATGATGCCTTCGTGGCCGCGGCGGAGGGCGTCTTGGAGGAACTCGAGGGCGCGGCGCGGGTCGGCGGTTCTGGCGTGGGGGATGACGAGGGGGCCGGGCAGGAGTTCTCGGAGGAGGTCGAAGCGGCGGCTTTGCGGCTCATCGATGAGGTCGCCGCCGTTCAGGTGGAGCAGGTCGAAGTAGAAGGGCGTCAGGGGGAGCGACGCGCGCATGCGTTCGACGTCGAGCTTACGGCCGAAACGGCGCATGGTGACCTGGAAGGGGTGGGGAGCGCCGTCAGGCCGGAGGGCGATGGCCTCGCCGTCGAGAATGAGCTCACGGGCCGGCAACGCCCGGACGAGCTCGACGATGTCGGGGACGGCGGCGGTCACGTCGTTGAGCCTGCGGGAGTAAACGTGCACTTCGCCGGCGGCCTTGTGGACCTGGATGCGGGCGCCGTCGAGCTTGAACTCGAGGGCCGCGTCGCCGAGCTCTTCGAGGGCCTGGGAGACGTCTTCGGCCGATTGGGCGAGCATCGGCTGGACGGGGCGAAACAGGCGGATCGAGAAGTGGGACAGGCCGGGCTCACCTTCGGCGAGGGCGGCTTGGGCGACGGCTCCGAGGTCGCCAGCAAACATGAGGGCGCGGCGGAGGCGAGCGGGAGAAAGACCGGCGGCGCGGGCGACCGCCTCGACCATCAGGCCTTCGAGGGCGCCCTGGCGGAGCTCACCGGCGAGGAGGCGCGTGAGAAAATGCTGCTCAGCTTCGGTGGCGCGTCCGAGCAATGACGCGAGGAGCTGGACCTTGAGGCGGCCGGGCCCGGAGCCGCGGGCAGCGGTGATGGATTCGAGGGCGCGGTCGATCTCCCGCAGCGAGAGGGACGATACGGGGGCGGGGGGAGTGGCTGCGTCGTGGATAGCGGCATAACCGATGCCCAGGCGGCCCTGACGGACGGCGCCGGACAGGAAGGCGATGGCGATTGGGATTTCGTCCCTTTCGACCCGGCTGAGGAGGGCGGCGAGGAGGGCGATCTTTTCGTTGCGCCGGGTGGTTTCGGCGACCCGGCGGGAGGTTTCGACGATGTCGGCCAGGAGCATATGAGAGCGTTCAGTGCTCGGCGTTCGGCTTTTGGAGAAGTGGGGTGAGCAAGCGCTTCAACTCGGTGACACGCTCGGCCGACGGCTCGTAGTCCTGGGCCTGGAGGAGCTTCAAATCCCGAGCCAACAACAGGTGGTATTCCAACTCGCTCGCCGATCCCAGGGGGATGGAACAAAAGCGGGCGAACTCACCGTCTTCCCGGCGTCCGCATTGCTCTGCCGGATTGGCGGAGACGGAGGAGGCCGAGCGCCGGAGCCGGCCGGCCAAGCTATACAATTCTTCACGGGGGAAGGCGGGGGTGATCCGATAGAGGGCTAACGTTAACTGGTGCACCTTCTGCCACACCTTCAGATCGCGGAAGTCCTCCACAGTCCATCCCGGATCTCCATCGGCGTCGCGTCCGACTGATGCGGGCGCCGGGAGCGAGCATCCGGAGCAAAGCGATGAAACCTTGGACAAGCTGTTCGGCAGCCTGCTGGCTCTGGTATACCACTGTTTCGGTCCCACCGTCATCCGGGGCCGGCAGGCGTTGCTGACCCGCCGCGACGAGATCGTGGCGATGTTCGGTGTCCGCCTGCCGCGGCTCTGCCGCAAGGAAGTTTTGCGCTGCTGTTATGTTCGATAGTCGGCGTTGATGCGCACGTAGCCCTCGGTCAGATCGCAGGTCCAGAAGCGGGCTTTGCCACGGCCGCGGCCGTGGATATGGAGGCGGATGAGACACTCATCGCGGGCGAGTTTGCGCTGCATGGCGGTTTCGGAGAACGGGGCGGCAAGGCCGGCACGGCAGACGAGCACGTCCTGGAGATAGATGTCGGCCTTGGAGGGGTCGAAGGGGACGCCGGCGTAACCGGCGGCGGCGAGGATGCGGCCCCAATTGGGGTCGGCGCCGGCGATGGCGGTCTTCACGAGCAGGGAGTTGGCGATGGAGCGGGCAATGCGGATGGCGGCGGCGTCATTGAAGGCGCCTTCGACGTCGACGGTGATGAGCTTGCGGGCGCCCTCGCCGTCGCGGGCGATTTTGCGGGCGAGCTCTTCGAGAACCGAGGCGAGGGCGCGGCGGAAGGCTCTTCTGCCGTTGGCGGGGAGCCTTATGCCAGCGGCGCCGTTGGCGAGCACGAGGACCATGTCGTTGGTGGAGGTGTCGCCGTCGACCGAGAGGCGATGGTAGCTGGTTTCGACGGCGGGCACGAGCATTTCCCAAAGCTCGAGCGGTCCGATGGCGGCGTCGGTCATGACGAAGGCGAGGGTGGTGGCCATGTTGGGGTGAATCATGCCGGCGCCCTTGGTGATGCCCGCGATGCGGACGGCGCCGCCGGGGAGGTTGACGGCGGCGGAGGCGATTTTCGGTACGGTGTCGGTGGTCATGATGGCGGCGGCGACATCGGGCAGCCGCTGCGAGGAGAGCCCTTTGAGCAGAGGCGTCAGGTTACAGAGGATAAGCGCGGGGTTCAGCTCGACGCCGATGACGCCGGTGGAGGCCGGCAGCACTTGGGTGACTGGGACGCCGATGGCTTTGGCGAGGGCTTTGCAGCAGTCGCGGGCGACGCGGTCACCGGAGCGAGTGGCGCAGTTGGCGTTGCCGGCATTGACGAGCACCGCGCGGGCCTTGCCGCCGGAGGCGGTGAGGTGCTTGCGGGCGAGCTTGACGGGCGCTGCCTGCACACGATTGGTGGTGAAGACCGCAGCGGCGGAGGCTTCGGTGGAGGAGAGAATGAGCGCCAGATCGTCCTGGCGCTGGCTGCGGATACCGGCATAGAGGGACGAATAAAGGTAACCCAAGGGTAAGTTCATGGCGTGGTTTGTTCCCCTAGCAGTTCGCCGCCGCCGAGGCGCTGGCCGTTGATGAAGGCGGCGGCCGAGATCCGGTTGCGACCTTCAATCTGGAGCTCGAGCAGTTCGATGGCGGTGTTGCCGCCGCAGGCGACCAACAGCGCGTGCCGCGCGACGTGGACAGTTCCCGGGGGGGAGGTCAGATCCGTTTCGCTGAGCCGGGATCTCCAAATGTGGAGCGTGCGGCCGCCGAAGAAGGTAAAGGCGCCAGGCCAGGGCTGAAAGCCGCGAATGCGATTGTGGATTTTCGGGGCGGGCCAGCTCCAGTCGATGCGGCCGGCGTCTTTGGTGAGCATGGGGGCGAAGGTGGCCTGTTCATGGTCCTGGGGCCGCGGGGTGATGGCGCCGGCCTGGAGGCCGCGCAAGGTCTGGACCAGCAGGTCGGCGCCCATCAGGGCGAGCCGTTGGGCAAGCTCGACGGCGGTTTCGTCTGGGCCGATTTCGGTCTCCTGGGCCAGGAGGATGTCGCCGGTATCGAGGCCGGCGTCGATGAGCATGGTGGTGACGCCGGTGCGGGTTTCGCCCTCGGCGATGGCCCACTGGATGGGTGCGGCCCCGCGGTATTTGGGCAGCAGCGAGGCATGGAGATTGACGATGCCGAGCCGGGGGATGTCGATCATGGCCTGGGGGATGATCTTGCCGTAGGCGACGACGGCCGCCGCGTCGGGACGGAGGTCACGGAACCAGGCGATGGTGTCGGGGTCCCGGAGCTTTTCCGGCTGATGAACCGGCAAGCCGAGGCGCAGGGCGGTCTGTTTGACGGGCGGGGGCGTGAGATGGCGGCCGCGACCCTTGGGGCGGTCGGGCTGGGTGACAACGGCGGCGACGTCGAAGCCGCCCTCGAGGAGGCGTTCCAGCGACGGAACGGCGAAATCGGGGGTACCGAGGAATACGATTTTCAGGCCCACTCTCCGGCCTTCACCAATTTTCTGATCTTGCGGCGGATCAAGTCCCGCTTCAGCGCGCTGAGGTGGCTGAGGTAGAGCTTTCCGTTGAGGTGGTCGGTTTCGTGCGCGAAGGCGCGGGCGAGGATCTCCTCCCCGGTCATTTCGAAGTGCCCGCCTTTGAGGTTCTGGGCGCGGATGGTGACGCGCCGGGGGCGGACGACCTGTTCCCGGAAGCCAGGGATGCTGAGGCAACCCTCTTCAAGGCGCTGCTTGCCTTCGGTCCGGATGATGACGGGGTTGATGAGGATGATCTTCTGATTGTCGTCCTCGCCGACGGAGGTGTCGATGACGGCGATGCGGCGGGAGATGCCGATCTGGGGGGCGGCGAGGCCCACGCCTTTGGCGGCGTACATGGACTCGAACATATCGTCGATGAGCCGGCGGAGCTCGGGCGTGTCGAACTCCGTCACAATCTGAGCTGGGGTTTCGAGCACCGGATGCGGGTATTTGACGATGTCGTAGATCATCAGAAGCGCTTCACCTGATCGAGGAATCCTTCGAAGTTGCGCCGGGTCTCGGCGAGGGAGTCGCCGCCGAATTTCTCGAGGAAGGCCTGGGCCAGAACGATGGCGACCATAGCTTCGCCGATGACGCCGGCGGCGGGGACGACGCAGACGTCGCTGCGCTCGTAGGCGGCCAGGGAGGGCCGGCGGGTGAGCAAGTCGACCGATTCCAGGGGACGGCGGAGGGTCGAGATGGGCTTGAGGTAACCGCGGAGGACCACGTCCTGGCCGTTAGTGATGCCGCCCTCGAGGCCGCCGGCGCGGTTGGCGCCGCGGGTGAAGCGGCAGGCGGCGGAGTCGTAATGAATGGTGTCCTGAACCTGGGAGCCGGGCGAGGCGGCGCTCTGGGCGGCGAGGCCGACTTCGACGCCCTTGACAGCCTGGATGGAGACGATGGCCTGGGCGAGGCGGCCGTCGAGGCGGGAGTCCCAGGTAGTGTGGGAGCCGAGGCCGGGCGGAACGTTGTGAGCGACGACCTCGAAGACGCCGCCGACGGTGTCGCCGGTTTTCAGGGCCTGGTCGACTTCGGCCTTCATCTGCTGTTCGACCTCAGAGTCGACGCAATTCAGCAGGACGGTCTCGGCGCGGCTGAGGGCGACGAGTTCATCCCAGACGGCCTGGCGCTGAAGGCGCGCCGATCCGACGGCGATGACATGGCTGAGGATCTCGATGCCGAACTGGGCGAGGAATTGCTTGGCGACGGCGCCGGCGGCGACACGGGCGGCGGTTTCCCGGGCGCTGGCGCGTTCGAGGATGTAGCGGGCGTCGTGCAAGTCGTACTTGAGGCAGCCGGCGAGGTCGGCGTGTCCCGGGCGGGGACGGGTGACGGGTTTGTGTTTGTCGCCGGCGCCGGCGGCATCCTCGACGGGGAGGGCATCGCTCCAGTTGGGCCAGTCCTTGTTATCGATCAAGAGGGCGATGGGCGAGCCGATGGTACGGGAGCGGCGGACGCCGGCAACGATGCGGACGCGATCGGTTTCGATCTTCATGCGGCCGCCGCGGCCATAGCCTTGCTGGCGGCGCCAGAGTTCGCGGTCGATGGCGGCAATAGAGATAGGGATGCCGGCGGGGAGGCCGGACAGGGTGGCCAGCAGGCACTCGCCGTGGGACTCCCCAGCGGTTTCAAAGCGAAGCATTTACGGAAACTAACTATGTTAGCAAACTCGAATTTTTGGGCCGCGGCAGCATTGAGTGTCGCCTTGGAATGGTTTTCTTCGCAACGTGGGAGTGAGGGGTCAAACAGGCCCGTGAGCCAAGGGACTGCAAAGGAAGAAATTGTCAATGGCGACAGCTATCGCTACCACCGTTGATAGGGGGGCCGAGAGACGCGAGGCATTCATGGAGAAGCTTCTCGATTCGGCCAGAGGCACATTCACCATCTTCAGCGTCTATCTGGGTGACCGGCTAGGGTTCTACGAGGCATTAGCCATCACGGGGCCGATGACCGCCGGGGCACTGGCGACTCAAACCGGGACCCATCCTCGCTCCGTTCGGGAGTGGCTTGAACAGCAGGCGGTAAACGGCATCCTGGAAGCGCTGAACCCCGAGGCGCCGGCGGCCGTCCGGCGGTTTCGATTGCCGGCCGGGGTGGATGAAGTGCTGACCGCAAAGGACAGTCTCAACTACATGGCGCCGCTGGCCCAGTGCCTCGTCGGCGCTGCCGCACCGATCCAGGAAGTGCCGACCGCCTACCGTACCGGCAAGGGTGTTGAGTTTGAGAAGTACGGCGCGGATGCTCGGGAGGGGATAGCCCGGATGAACCGAGCGGCATACTTAAGGCAACTGGGTCAGGAGTGGATACCGGTGATGAGAGACGTCGATCAGCGGCTTCAGTCGGATCCACCGGCGCGGGTGGCCGACATCGGTTACGGCTGCGGCTACTCGAGCATCGGGCTCGCGCATGCCTATCCGAAGGTTCTTGTTGATGGGTTTGACTCGGATGCCGCTTCCATCGAATCGGCGCGGGCGCACGCGCGAGAAGTGGGCGTCTCGGGTCGTGTTGGGTTCCAGATCCGGGACGCGTCGGACCCGGAACTGGCCGGCCAATACGATCTTGTCATGGCGCTCGAATGCGTCCACGATATGTCCGATCCCATCGGCGGGCTGCGGACGATGCGGAGGTTGGCGAAACGCGGCGGAACGGTTCTTGTCATGGACGAGCGGGTGGGCGATGCGTTCACAGCAACAGGAGACGCTATTGAGGCTCTCAACTACGGTTTCAGCATCCTTCACTGCCTGCCGGTGGGCATGTGTGGCGAGCACGCGGCAGGCACCGGCACCGTGATGCGCCTGGGGACGCTTGGAAGCTACGCGCAGGAGGCCGGGTTCAGTGAAGTGGAGGTGCTGCCGATCGAGCATCTGCTGTGGAGGTTCTACCGATTGCGGTAAGCGTTCGTCGCATCAACCGGTGTAACCGGTTTGCCGTCATTGACCGGCTGGGGAGCGGGCCAGGAAGTGGTCGACTTCGGCGCGGGTGGGGATAGACGCCTGGGCGCCAAGGCGGGTGACGGAGATGGCGGCGGCGGCGTTGGCGAAGGCGAGGGCGCGCTCGATGGGCTGGCCCTCGGCGAGGGCGACGGCCAGGGCTCCGTTGAAGGTGTCGCCGGCAGCAGTGGCGTCGCGGGCTTGGACAGGGAAGCCTGAGGAATAGAAAGCTCGGTCGGCCTCGGCATAAAAACAACCTTGATCGCCGAGCTTGAGGATGACGGCGCGGGGGCCCTTGTCGAGGAGGCGGCGGGCGAGGTCGGGCGCGCCGGCGATGTCGACGCGCTCGGCGGGGCGGTCCAGAAGGAGGCAGGCCTCGGTCTCGTTGGGGGTGAGTATATCCACTTCGCGGAGCAAGTCTTCGGGCAGGGGCCGGGCGGGAGCGGGATCGAGGATGGTGCGGGGGCCTGCCTGACGGGCGATCTTGAGGGCCGCGGCGACGGTATCAAGGGGTGTCTCGAGCTGAAAGAGGGCGAAGGCGGCATCCTGGAAGACAGGGCGCATGGCTTCGGCTTCGGAGGCGGCCAGAGCGAGGTTGGCGCCGGCGGCGACGACGATGGAATTCTGGCCCTGGCGGTCGACCCAGATCAGGGCGACGCCGGTGGGCTGGGACTTGGTGGCGTGGACGAAGCTCACGTCGACGCCGGCGGCGGCGAGGCTGGCCTTCAGGTGGTCGGCGAACAGGTCGTAGCCGACGCGGCCGACCATGCGGGTGGTGGTGGAGTTCGCCCCGAGCTTACCGGCCGCGCAGGCCTGGTTGGCGCCCTTGCCGCCCGGAACCATTTGGAAATCGCGGCCGAGAACGGTTTCGCCGGGGGCGGGCAGGCGGTCAACGGTGACGACGAAGTCCATGTTGAGGCTGCCGACGACGACGATGGCGGGGGTCATGCGCCGAGGTCGATGCCGAATTTCTTAAGCTCTTCGGCGTAGTAGCGGCGGTGCAGGAGGTCCCACTCCTCGCTGCCCTCGGGGATCTCGCGCTTTTGGGAGCGGATTTTGGCGCGGGCGGCACGGTCGACCTTGTCCTCGGCGATCAACAGGTCGGTGACTTCGCGGACGATTTCGAGGCGGATGTCGTTGGGCTCCATTTTGAGGCGGAACAGGCGGGAGCGGCGCATGAGGTCGACGATCTTGTGGGAGATGTCGTTGACCTTATCGCGGGAGAGCTTCATGGGGTCGCCGGTGTCGCGGCCGGCGGCGCGGATGACTTTGCGCTGGGCGATCAAGGTGTTCTTGATTTTGCGGAACATCTCCTGATAGCTGACGCCCTCGCGCCGCATGTAGTCGCTGTATTGGGCGAGGATCTCGCGGACCTCGTCGTTGAGGCGGTCCTCAACACGGAGGTCGTCCTCGATGAGGGTGGCGATGGCGGCCACGGCAGCCCGTGGGTCCTGGATTTCGATTACCTTAGGAGTCAGCCTCTTGATGAGTTCGCGGGCGATATAAGCAATGAATTCCCTGGAAAGCAGCATTCCTTGCGGCTTACATTTCAGACGACTACATAAATTAGTGTATCGGGGGCGCGGGAGGGGTGTCAAACCGGGGGAACTAAGGGGTTTACCGGATTGAAGCGGCTGGGGGAGCGGGGGTAGGCTGGGAGCAGGATGGTGTGGGTCATTGTGTGCCTGGTAGCCGCGGCGGGTTTGGCCGGGGCGGAACAGAGCCGCCAGTATTCCTCGTACACGTATGACGCCAATGGCCGGCTGGTTGGGGGGCGGTACTCGAGCGAGGTGAGGGGGCCGGGGCGGTTCGCGCAGACGAAACGGATCCGGTCGGTCAACGGGGTTGACGTGCCAGTGGAGACGGTGGAGGAGCGGGTGCTGGAGGAGGGTCCGGGGGGCAGGGTAATTGAGAGGCTGATCCGGTGGTTTGACCAGAACGGGCAGCCGACCCAGCGCGAGAAGGTGCGGGTGGAGGAGCGTCGGGAAGGGGGATGGGCAGTGACGACGGCGACGGTGTGGCGCGAGGACCTGAACGGGAGGCCGGTGTTTGCGGAGCGCTCGCGGACAGAGGCCGTTCGGAGCGGGGACGTGACGCGCTCGACGATGGTGATCGAGCGCCCGGCCGTGGACGGCTCGGTGGCGGCGGTCGAGAGGCAGGTGAAAACGGAGACGAGCCGGGAGGGGCACACCCGGCGGGAGGTCGAGATTTACCGGCCGGATCCGGGCGGGAGTTTTCGGGCGGCGGCGCGGGAAACGGCGGAGATCGTGGAGCAGAACGGCCGGCGGGTGGAGACGGTGACGCGCTATGACACGGTGAACGCGACGGGGCGGATGGAGTTTTCCGGATTGACCGAGGCGGAGACCGTGCGGCGGGAGGATGGCTCCGAACTGACGGTGGTGAGCCTATTCGGGGCGGCGGCGCCGGGACGGCCGATCGAGAGCCGGAGGGGGCGGCACCTGCGCGAACAAGTGCTGATCGAGCGGCGGCCGGGGCCCGGTGGAAGCGTGATCGAGCGGACGAGCGTGCGGCGGACGTCGCTATCGGATCCGGGGAAGCTGGAAGCGGCGCAGCCGGTTTCCGAGACGATCTGCACGGGCGATTGTGCGGAGCCGGCTGCGGAAGCCGGCGGGAATCGCTGAATCGGCCCCTACTGCCCGATGAAGTGAATAAGGGGATTTCTGACGGGGGGCTGAGAGCCCGCCCCAAGGCACGAGTGCATCCAAACCGAGTATTAGGGGGACCCCTAGCAGTCGGGCACTAGCCGTGGCCGAGGTACATGAGCCAGCCGAGGCCGAAGACGGCGAGGAGGAAGTAAAGGAAACAGCGGAGGCCGTACAGGAGGCGTTCGCGGTCGGTATCGCGGCCGGTGATGCCGAGCACAACGGAGATCAGCAACGCCAGCGCCAGTGTGGCTTCAAAGTGAGACAGGGCGATTTTGGGCATCAGGCTTTCCTCCCGACGGCGATTTCGAAGGCGTCGACGATAGCGAGGACGTTCATGAGGCCGGCGGCCACCAGGAACTTGGTGCCGTAGTCGTGGACGTGACCGGCGACGTTGGGCTGGGCGTAGCCGAGCCAGGTGGCGAACAAGTAAAGGACGCCGGTGGCGAGGTTGCCGAGGAAGCCGCCGACGTGGATGACGGTGGTGAGCAGGTCGCCGGTTCTGGGCTCGAACATGGAGCCACGCATGAAGATGCCCAGCAGGAAGGTGACCAGGATGGCGCCGGCGAGGATGGCGCCGCGGGTGTGACGTTTCTGGAAGAAATGGCCGCCGCCGGGCAGCAGCCAAGCGATGGCAACGATATGCCCCCAGAGCTTAAAAGGCGGCAGCGGCTCGCGTTTCCTCTTCTTCTTGGACATACGAGGCTAACTCTCATGGTAGCAGGCAGGTGTTGGGGGCGAGAGGGGCGCCTGCGGCGGCTGATGGGTCGGCGGCGAAAGTCGTCGCTGCGGGGCGAAGGAGGCGAACGGTCTGGGGGATATGGACGGCGCAGGTTTTGACGGGCGGGATGGGCGGTCTTGGGAGAGTTTCTTAAATTGTATTGACAATAAACCCAACCCGCCCTACACTGGCAGTTGAGAGTGAGGGGAAGAGGCAGGAAAAATCCCCGCCACTTTGGGCAATGGCGCCTGCCGGATGCGTGTAAATTGCCTCGAATCCACTCTTCTCAAGCGTGAGGTTTCACGCGTTCCTGAGGGCAGGCCACCGGAGGGCGGGAGAGATCATCCGCCGATTTTCGACGGAGGGGCGGAGACAAGCCGAAGGGCGGAGGGGAAGACCTGTGCCATGTCGGTCCGGGAGACCTGGGAGCAGTTTTCGCGAGCCCTGCCAAGGCACCATTGCCGACAAACTCCGACCCTGGGGGGCTTCGCCGCATCTCGGATGGCGAGCCGCTGAAAAGAGGGAAATCAGAATTTGGCCACGCGCTCTGCGGAGAAAAAGATCACGCGTTAGCCATCGCCGAAGCCAGGGGGTATGGGTCGTAGTGCGGCCAGGCAGGCAGGTCTGGGGGGCCGGATTGGAACCGTAACTTACAAGGAGGGAGGGTGAAAATGACAAGGCCGTTTCCAGTGGGCTCTTCGCGAAGAGGGCCGGGCAATCGTTCGCTTCGGATCACCTTCGAGTATCGGGACGATGACGTGAAGATGGTGAGCGTTCAGCGGCTGGCGATGATGCCACCGCCGCCGCAGGGCGTGACACCGCGCGAGAATGAGCGGGGCTCGTGGGTGGAGCTGCACGATTCCGAGGGGCGGGCGATCTACCGGAGGGCGATCGCGAATCCGATTCGCCGGGACATCGAGGTGGTGGCCGAGGATCCAGAGCGGCCGCTGGCGCGGGTGCGGGCCGAGGAAGTGCGCGGCACATTTTTTGTCATCGTGCCCGACCTTGCGGAGGCGCGGAGGGTGGTGCTCAGGACGGAACCGTCCGCCGCCCCCGGGGCGGCCGCCCTAGCGGCGGCCGAGCCAAAGGTGCACGAGTTCGACCTGCCCGGCAACGAGAAGGGGGATGACTGAGATGGGCGTGGCGGATGGAAAGGTTATGGGGACGACGAAGATTGTCGACAACGGCGATCCCTCGATACGGTTCAACCTGGTGCTGGTGGCTGAGGGCTACCGGGAATCGGAACTCGGAACGTTCGCCAGTGACGCCCACCACTTCGTAACGGGGCTGTTCAAGACGGCCCCCTTCAGCGAGCACAAGTGCGCCATGAACGTCTGGCGACTGGATGTGGCGTCGGAGGAGAGCGGAGCGGACGACCCGGCGGCATGCGGCGGGACGGGCGCAGCTCCACGGACGTATTTCGACGCGCGGTTCTGCGCCGGAGGCGTACCGCGGGCGCTGGTGTGCGACTCGACGCTGGTGTTGAACACCGTGTCGGCGCACGTGCCGCAGTTTCATTCCGCGCAGGTGATCGTCAACTCGAAGAAGTACGGCGGAACGGGCGGAGCGGTGGGAGTGAGTTCGACGGCGACGGTGAACTCGAAGGGCGAGCCGGTGGACTGGCGGGAGATCCTGATCCACGAGATGGGCCATTCGATTTTCGGGCTGGCGGACGAATATTGGTACTACCAGGGCTGCGACGTGAGCGACCCCGGGCAGGAGCACTATCCGTTCGGGGAACCGGGCCAGCCGAACATCACGAAGTCGCCGACGGCAACGGGGAAGTGGTCGGACCTGGTCAATACCTCCACCCTGCCGACATGGGGGAATCCGGACTGCAACAAGTGTCCGCCCGCTCCCGGCACACCAGGGGGACCCGCGGACAGCCCCGTCGTCGTGGGAACGTTCGAAGGAGCGGGAACGTACCATTGCGGGCTTTACCGGCCGCAGGCGAGCTGCAAAATGCGGAAGCTCGGGGCGCCGTTTTGCTCGGTGTGCCGGCGGGCGATTCACGAGTATCTGACGCCGTTCGATCCGGATTTCTGTCTGGACCGGGACAAGTTGGATCTTTCGAAGTGGGTGGCGGTGGCGACGATCCTGTTCGGAGTGATTCAGGACGGCGGGGGCGTGGTGATCGTGGGCGGCAAGCCGATTCCGATCGACCCGTGGGGTCCGCTGCGGCACAGCCTGTGGAGCGCCATGGCGACGCCGCACGACGCGCCGGCGGAGATGCGGGACGTGCTGGTGGGCATGGCGCTCCAGCATCTCACCTCGCTGGTGACGTCGCCCGTCAGACGGAGCCGGATCGAGCGGGCAGTGAACCAGATGGTGAACGAGGCGGCGGCGAAGCTGCCCGCGAGCACGATCCGGTAGGGGCACGTGGCGCATCTGGGACTGACGCGCAGACAGCCGGGAGGCGCGGAATGGCCGACCGGAAGGGAGAACGGGATGCACGGAAACAAAGCGGTAATGAAGAGTCGCTGTGAGGGGCTATGAGCAGCGCCGACGCCGAGCTGCTGATTTCGCGAGCCATTGAGATGCTGGCCAAGGCCCACCGGGTGAAGTATCCCCTGCTGGCCGACCACGGGGAGGCTATCCACCCGACGACGGGCAGGCCGATCCACCTGTTCACAGTCGTGAGCGCCGCCGAAGCCAACGGCCCAGTGTACCGGATGATGACCGATCAGGAAGGCAAGCCGCTGGAAAAGGCACGGGAGCTGGAGGCTCTGTTTGACCGCGGGGCCGAGGCGGGCAAGCCGGCCGTAGTGGACCGAACTGTGGCGCCGACGGCGGCGCCGATAACCATCCAGCCGCGCGAGAATATCCTGACCTTGAAGCCGGGCGACGCCATCAACGAGACGATCACAGTCACCATCCCCAAGAACGCGAGGGCGCCAAAAGCGGACGTGTACTTTCTGGCGGACACTACGGCGTCGATGGGCGGGATTCTGAAGGCGGTTCAGGCGGGCGCGGCCAACGTTCTTTCGGCCCTGAGCGGCCTGGGAGCGGATCTGGAGTTCGGAGCGGGCAACTACAAAGACTTTCCGCGGGACCCGTATGCCTTTCAGCACCAGCTCAGTCCGACGAGGGTTGCGGCTGACGTCACGGCAGCAATCCAGGCGTGGAAGGCGAGCGGGGGGTTTGATTTTCCCGAAGGCCAGTTGTACGCGCTGGACCGGCTGGCGGAGCCTGCGGGCGGGACGATCGGGTGGCGGGCGGGGGCCAAGCGGATCATTGTGTGGTTTGGAGATGCGCCGGGTCACGAGCCAGTCTGTGGGGCCATTTCGGGTCTGGCAGGCGCGATTACGGAGTCGTCGGTGACGGCCAAGCTGAGGGGCGAGGAGATCACCGTGCTGGCGATTTCGACGGCCAAGCCCGGTCTGGACGGCGACCCCAGGGCGGGAGCAGCCGACTACGCCGCGGCTTGCGGGGCGCCGGGCGGCTCGGCGGGCCAAGGCACACGGATTGCGACAGCCACCGGAGGGAAGCTGGTAACGGGCATCAACCCGCCGAACATCGCCAACACCATCATCAGCCGGGTGAGCGCCGCCGTGTCGTCGATCCGCAACGTCCGGCTCGTCCCGTCGGCGTCGATTGCCCCGTTGGTAGCGTCGATCAGCCCGGCGGGCGGTTACGGCCCCCTGGCAGGCGACCGGGAGCACAGGCTCCGGTTCGATGTTAGCTTCGGCGGGTCCGTGCCGTGCCAGGCAGAGGAACAGGGGTTTTCGGGCGCCCTGGAGGTGGAGGCAGATGGGGCTGTGGCGGCGGCCAAACGAGTCCGCAGCACGGTGCCACCGTGCCCGCCGAAGGTGTTCGTGTATACGGTCAAGTTCGTCTGCGGGACGCAACCGAACCGCGGCTGCGAGTGCCCGGCGGTGCGGCCGGGCCACTACGCGACGGAGATTAACGTCCACAACTATTCGGGCGGCGAAGTGACGATCCGGAAGCGCGTGGCGCCGGTGGTTCTGGCGGGAGCGCCCGTGGGACGCGAGCCGGCCACCGGGGGCGCGAGGGCGGAAGACAAGGTCGTGCTTGGGCCGCATACGGCGACGATGGAGGACTGCTGCCGGCTCACGGAGCTTCTATTCGGGGGGCGGTCGGCGGCGCTCACCGCTGGAGTGCTGGAGATCACGGCCAGCGCCAAGGTGGCGGTAACGGCGGTCTACACATCGAGCAGCCTGGAGCCGGGGGCGGTTTCCATTGACGTGGAAGAGATCCCCGGCCGTCCAGCGTAAGGAGGATTTGCGATGTCGCATATTACGGGCACTGTTCAAACGGTCATGCCGGTCATCACCATCGGTCCCGACAGCGGGTCGCCGCCAACGGCGCCCAACACCTGGGCGCACAATTTCGCGCACATCCCGGCGCCCATGGGGACGAAGCTGCTGATGCTGCATTTCCAGAACGTGAATCTGCCGGCCAGCAACCGTCTGGAAGTGGACCTGGGCTACGACACGGACGTGTTCACTTCGGCTGACGGGACGCAGTTCTGGACGCGGCCGATCAACATTTACGTGCTGGCGGGCGGGCTGGTGCCGATCCGATACATCACCAACGGAGCGGCCAACGGCAGCGTCCAGATTGACCGGTACGGGCGCGGCGAGCGGCACGCGGGCGAGCCGGGCCATCCGTCGTTCTCGAACTCCGATCCGTTCCTGGGGGATGCGGTTTACACGGAGCCGACGTACGATCCGTTCTGGTATTGCGTCGATCCACCGAACTGGCAGAACGTGGCGTGCGTGGCGTCGCCGCTGGATGTGCGGGCGCGGGTGGCGCGAAGCGTCGGGATGATTGTGACGGTGCACGGCGACACCGTGTCGACGTGCACGGTGACGCTCGTGGATGCGGACAAAGTCATCTCCGCCGGGCACTGCCATACGACGGACGAGGCGTTGACGAGTTCGGTGACCTTCGACTACCAGACCGATTGCGCCGGCAACCGGCCGGCCGGCTACAACGCGCGATTCCACAAAGTCAAAGCCGTGCTAGCTCGCAAGTGGAACGGGAGCTTCGACTACAGCCTGTTGCAGTTGGCCACTGCTCCGGCGGGAATTCCGGCCATCCAGATGCGGCATGACATCCCGGCGGCGGGCGAGCAGGTCTTCGGCATCCACCATCCGAACGGGGCAGTAAAGAAGCTGTCGGTACCGCATCCGGGTTTTGCGACGGTCCAAAGCAGCGGCGCCTCGGCGATCACGGTGCCATCGAGTTTCCACGTTTCGGGCGGGAGTTCCGGTTCCGGGTTGTTCGACACGGCGGGCCGGATCGTCGGGATTCTGTCCAACGGGGCGCCGTGCTCAGGGAGCGCGTTGAAGTACTTTCCGACGGCCTCGTTCCTCACCGATATTGCGCCCGTGCCGCCACCGCCGGTGACGCGCGACGTGATGGTGGTGTTTGACCGGTCCGGGAGCATGTCGATGGACGACGGCACCGGGCGGAAGAAGATCGAGTCGGCGCGCGACGCCGTCTCGCTGTTCGTGCAGTTGGTGCGCGAGGGGACTGGGAACCGTCTGGGTCTGGTGTCGTTCAGCACCACGGCCAGTGCACCGACGGACTTCCACATCGCGGCGGTGACGGCGGCGAACAAAAACACGCTCATTGGTGCGGCGCCGTATGCGGGAGGGATCGTGGGCGCGCTGGCAGCCGGGGGCGCAACGACCATCGGCGGCGGGCTGGAAGCGGCTCGGCTTGAGTTTCCGGCGCCGGGAGCGAATCCGAGGGCGATCCTGCTGCTGACCGACGGATTGCAGAACACGCCTCCGATGGTGGCCGACGTGGAGGGCGGACTGGCGGGCATTACGGTGCACGCCATCGGGTTCGGAACCGAGTCCAGCCTGGACGCGGCGTTGCTGACGGCGCTGACGGGGGCGCACGGGGGCCTGTACACGCGGGCCGGCAGCGGGCTGGCGCTGGAGAAGTTCTTCACCGAGGCGTTCGGCAACATATTCGAAGCCGGGATGCTGTTCGATCCGGAGTTCGATCTGCCCGCCAACCAGTCGGGCGCAGCGATGAAGTTTCCGGTGTGCGGCGAAGAAGCGATTACGGCGGTGGTGGGCTGGGACCGGACGGACGCCTCACTGTTCATCGAAATCACGAGCCCGGGCGGGGCGGTGGTGAGGACGTTTTCGCCCGGGGTGGGCGCGGCGACGGGGAGAACGTGGACGTTCCTGCGCCTGAGCCTGCCGCACGGGGGTGAGCGAGACGGGCTATGGACAGTGCGGGCGGTGCGGCCGGGAGGCACGGGAGAGTTTCCGCCTCCGACGCCGGCCATGCGCTACTTCGCCGGCGTCATTCCGACGGGCGGGCCGCGCTTTTCGCTGGTGTCGGACAAACGCCGGCGGTACTACACGGGCGATTTCTTCCACCCGCTGGTGATGCTGCGCTACGACGATGGCAACTGGCCGCATCAGGCCGACGCACGGCTGACGCTGACGCGTCCGGATCAGGGGACCGGCAACGTGCTCACCAAAGCCGGCCTGCGCCTGCCCTCGGCGATGGATGCCGATACCGTTGCCGGGCGCTACGCGACGCTTCAGGCGATTGAGGCCGAATCGGGGCAGCCGGTGGCGCGGTACGTCTCGAGCGAATTCAAGCTGGGCGACAGCCCCGCCGAGACCGGCGGGATATTCGAGCGCAGCGGGATATACGGCACGCCGATGCCGGAACAGTTGACGGTGGAGGGCAACTATACCTTGCACGCCAAGGCGACTTATGGCGTGGAGTGCCAGGGTTCGCGGGAGCTGGTCTGGAGCTTCTCGGTGGCCGTGGGAATCGACGCGGGACGGACGGATGTGACCAGCGATCCGATCGGGACGCGGCCGGACGGGACCGAATGTCTCCGGCTGACGATCACTCCGCGGGACCGCTATGGCAACCATCTCGGGCCGGGCCGGGCGGAGACCTTCGAGGTTCAGCCGCAACCGGGGACGACGGTGGCCAGCGGGGTGACGGATCTCGGCAACGGTTCCTATCAGGTCGAGGTGTGCTGGGATCCGGCATCGGGCGAGCCGCCGCGCGTCGGCCTGGGCCAGCCCGAGCGGTCTCCGGCGGTGGTGGGACCGACCGACGTCAGACTGTTCGTGTACTCGGTAAAGTTCCTCTGCGGCGAGCAGAAGGAGGACTGCTGCGGCTGCGGGCCTGTACGGCCCGGACGGTACGCCACCGAGATCAACATCCACAATTTCCGGGATCGCGAAGCGCGGGTTCTCAAGCGGGTGATTCCGCTGGTGCTGGCCGGGGCAGCGCGGGGCCGAGAACCGCATGTCTCGGCGGTGGCGGCCACGGACAAGATGGTGCTGCCGGCGCACAGCGCCACGATGGACGACTGCTGCCGGATCCTGGAGCTGTTGCTGGGGGCCAAGCCGTCCGGGAATGCACCGCTGACGATCGGGATTCTGGAGATTACGAGCGCCGTGGAGCTGGCGGTCGCCGCGGTGTATACGGTCACCGATCCCCGCAACGGAAGTACATCGGTCGAGGTGGAGTCGATTCCTGCAATAGGTGGGCGGTAGGGCGAAAGTCGACCCCGGAGGGCTCGGAAAACGGCGTGCCTGGGTGAGAGTGCGCGGGGTGGAATTTTCCCGAACCGGCAGATGCCCGGCAAACAGGGCCGCCGCCGGGCGCTCCGGCCCGGCCGGGCGGATGTCCTATAATTAAGAGACTGCTGGCGGTAGTCGCGCCCCGGCACTCCCCCGTGGGGCCGGCCTCATCGGAAACGCATATCAATGTTTGAGAACCTCAGCGAGAAGTTGCAGCGTGTCTTCAAGACGCTGCGCGGTGAAGGGAAGCTCTCGGCCGAGAACATGGAATCGGCGCTGCGAGAGATCCGCATGGCGCTGCTGGAGGCGGACGTTCATTTCCGGGTGGTCAAGGAGTTCATCGGCAACATCCGGGAGAAGGCGATGGGGCAGGAGGTGCTGACGGCGCTGTCGCCCTCGCAGCAGGTGGTGAAGATCGTCCGGGACGAGCTGGTGCGGATTTTGGGCAGCCATCAGGCCAAGCTGCGGTTCGCCAACGAGCCGCCGACGGTGATGCTGGTGGTGGGGCTCCAGGGTTCGGGGAAAACGACGAGTACGGGGAAACTGGCGCGGTGGCTGTCCAAGAACGGGCACGGACCGCTGATGGTGTCAGTGGACGTGTACCGGCCGGCGGCGCGGCACCAGCTCAGCGTGATCGGGCGGGAGGTTCAACTTCCGGTGTACGAAGGGTCTGCCGGGGAGGCTTCCCGGCCGCTGGAACTCGCGCGGGGGGCGAGGAAAGAGGCGATTCAGAGTGGGCGGGACGTGATCCTGATCGACACGGCGGGCCGGCTGCACATCGACGCCGGGCTGATGGAGGAGCTGCGGGAGCTGAAGGAGGCGCTCAAGCCGACTGAGGTGCTGTTTGTGGCCGACGCGATGACGGGACAGGACGCGGTGCGGTCGGCGGATGAGTTTCACAAGCAGCTTGGCATTACCGGGGTGATCCTGACGAAGATGGACGGTGACGCGCGAGGCGGGGCGGCGCTGTCGATCCGGTCGGTAACGGGGCAGCCGCTGAAGTTTGTGGGCACGGGGGAAAAGTTTGACGCGCTGGAGCCGTTCCATCCGGACCGGATGGCGTCGCGAATTCTGGGGATGGGCGACGTGCTGGGCCTGATCGAGAAAGTCGAGGAGTCGATCGACCGGAAAGAGGCGGAGAAGATCCAGCAAAAGCTCCTCGACAACGAGTTCACGCTCGAGGACTTCCGGGACCAGTTGTTGCAGCTCCGGCGGCTGGGTCCGCTGGAGTCGATTTTGAAGATGATGCCCGGGATCGGGCCGCTGAAAGGGATCAAAGACGTGGAGGTGGATGAGAAGGAGATCACGCGGGTGGTGGCGATCATCAACTCGATGACGTTCAAGGAGCGGCGGAACCACATGATCATCAACGGTTCGCGGCGGCGGCGGATTGCGCGGGGCAGCGGGACGACGGTGCAGCAAGTCAACCAGTTGCTGAAGCAGTACGCGCAGGCGCGGAAGATGATGCGGAGCCTGACCGGCGGGCTGATGGGCAAGCGGATGGCAAAGAAGTTAGGGAAGATGAAAGTGCCGCCGGCGCTGCCGCGCGGGTTTCGATAGAGTAGTGCAAAAAGAAAGGCTGTTCAGGAGAATTCCAAGGCATGGTAGTTATTCGATTGGCCCGGTTCGGCGCGAAGAAAAAGCCGACCTACCGGGTGGTGGTAATGGACAAGCGCAAGAGCCGCGACAGCGACTGCATTGAGATCGTGGGGCACTACAACCCGGTCGCGGATCCGGCGCAGGTCGAGTTGAAGCACGACCGAATCGAGTACTGGCTGAGTGTGGGCGCCCAGCCGTCGGACACCGTACGGCGGTTGCTGAAAGCGCATCCGAAGCCGGCGGAAGAGGAGGTAGCGCCGTAAAGAGGCCGCCATTCCGGCGGTGTGGAACGGGCCGGGATTTAAGGCGTCCGGTGAGCAAGTTGAGGGCCAATCAGCGGGACGGCAATGCTATCATCAAGTCAGGACAGGAGACGCTGTCATGGCAGGGATGAAGGAACTGGTCGAGGACATCGCGAAGGCTCTCGTGGACATCCCGGAGCAGGTCAGCGTGCGCGAGGTGCAAGGGGAGCAAGTCACTGTCCTTGAGTTGCGCGTCGCGCCGAGTGACTTGGGGAAAGTCATCGGCAAGCAAGGCCGAACAGCCCGCTCGATTCGGACCCTGCTTGGCGCTGCCGGCATGAAGCTGAACCGGCGCTTCACGCTGGAGATCCTGGAGTAGGGCCTCACGCCATTCACAACGCCGGCGGCGGCCGACATCTGAGATGGCCGACCCGAGCTATGAGGACGAATGGGTGGCGGTAGCGCGGCTGAAGCGTGCCTGGGGCCGGCGGGGAGAAGTTGCGGCCGAGGCATGGACGAGTTATCCGGCCCGTTTTCAGGAACTTCGCGAAGTGATGTTGTTTGGCGCCAAGGGATCGCCGCTGGAACCCCGACGGCTCGTAGTCGAGCGGGTCCGGGCGCACGGTCGGGAGTTCCTCTTCAAGTTCGAAGGCGTCGACTCGATCGGCGCGGCGGAGCAGCTTACGGGAGCCGAGGTACGAATCCCGATCGAGCAGCGGCGGAAGCTGCCCGAGCATGAGTATTACTGCTCGGACCTGTTGGGCTGCGAGGTGATTGATCAGCGGGACGGGCAGCGACTCGGGTACGTGGCGGGCTGGCTGGAAGCGGGCGCCAACCGGTTGCTCGAGGTCCGGCGGGGTGACGGGCGGGAGTTGTTGATCCCGTTCACGGGAGCAATCTGCGTGGAGATTGACGTCGAGCGAAAGCGCGTGGGTGTAAATCTGCCGGGAGGACTGGCGGAACTGAACGAGTGATGGTGTTTCACGTTCTCACGATCTTTCCGGAGTACTTTCGCGGGCCGTTCGAGTTTGGCGTCATCGGGCGGGCGCAGAAGGCGAGCCTGATTGAGGTGCGAATTCACGACTTGCGGGACTGGACATTCGACCGCCACAAGACGGTAGATGACCGGCCGTTCGGCGGCGGCCAAGGGATGGTTCTGAAGCCGGAGCCGGTGTTTCTGGCGGTGGAAAGCATCTGGCCGCAACGCAGCAGCCGGCAAAAGGTGGTGCTGCTGTCAGCCCAGGGCCGGCTGTTCAATCAGGCCATGGCGCGGCAGTTCAGTGAGTTGGACGAGTTGCTGCTGATCTGCGGCCGTTACGAGGGCGTGGATGAGCGGGTGGCCGAGCATCTCGCGGACGAGGAGGTGTCGATCGGCGATTACGTACTGAGCGGCGGGGAACTGGCGGCGGCGGTGGTGATCGACGCGGTGGCGCGGCTGGTGCCGGGGGTGCTTGGAAACCGGGAATCGGCGCGAGCGGAATCGTTCAGCGATGCGGGCGGCGACCGCGACGGTCCGGCGGGCATACTGGATTGCCCGCACTACACGCGCCCGGCGAATTTTCGGGGCTGGAAGGTGCCGGAGGTGCTGCTGAGCGGGAATCATGAAGAGATTCGCCGCTGGCGGCGGACGGCGGCGCTGGCCAAGACCGCGCGGCTGAGGCCGGACCTGCTGGTCTGGGCGGAATCGAGATTCTCACATTAAGGAACGGTTGGACATGACACACGCGTTAGTGGAAAAAGCCTCACAGAAGCAACTGCGGAAAGACATCCCTGAGATGCGCCCGGGGGACACGGTCCGGGTGCAGGTGCGGATTCGCGAAGGGGAAAAGGAGCGGCTGCAAGCGTTTGAAGGGACGCTGATTGCCCGGAACAACAAGGGCATCAGCGAGACGATTACGGTGCGGAAGATGAGCTTCGGCCACGGGGTGGAGCGGATCTTTCCGGTTCACGCTCCGGTGATCGAAAGCATCGAGGTCGTGCGGACCGGCAAAGTGCGCCGGGCCAAGCTGTACTACTTGCGCAACCTGCGCGGCAAGGCGGCGCGGCTGAAGGAGCGGGAATAGGGCGGCGAGACCAGTGGCGGCCAGGGTCCAGGGCAAGCGGGCGAGGCAGGTGCGCGAGTGCCGCGGCGAGTACGAGCGCGCGGCGCTTGGGATGGGCTTTTGCCGTGTAGCGGGGCTGGATGAAGCCGGGCGAGGCTGTCTGTTCGGGCCGGTTTACGCCGCCGCGGTGATACTGTCGCCGGAGCGGCCGGTGCGCGGCATCCAAGACAGCAAGCGGCTCAGCCCGGAGGCGCGGGAGCGGCTGGCGGCGTCAATCAAGAGGGAAGCCGTGGCCTGGGCGATTGCTTCAGCCGAGGCCGGCGAGATCGACCGGCTGAACATTCTGGAGGCGTCGCGGCTGGCGATGAAGCGGGCAGTGGAACAGATTCATCCGGCGCCGGACTACCTGCTGGTGGATGCGATCGTGGTGGACATTGATTTGCCGCAGCGCGCGCTAATTCGGGGCGACGCGCGCTGCCGGTCGATCGCTGCGGCCTCGATCCTGGCGAAAGCGGCGCGGGACGAGGCGATGCGCGCATGGGACCGCGTGTACCCGCAGTACGGCTTGAGGCGACACAAGGGCTACGGCACTCCGGAGCATCTTCGGGCGCTGGAACTGCATGGTCCGACGCCGCAACACCGAATGAGCTTTGCTCCGGTGCGGCTGGCTGCACAGCAGATACGGCTGTTTGAAAAGGCGGTCACGGCGTGACGAGCCGGGCTACATCTGTTGCACCGGCCAACCAGCAGGAAGGGCCGGGGCGGCCTGCCGTGGGCTCGTGGTTCGAGAAGCTGCTGGGATTGTTGTTCGCGATTGTCTGCTTTGAGATCGGGATCTTCCTGCTGGCGTTTCCGTGGTCGCGGTACTGGACAGATAACTACTTCGGGTGGATTTCGGCGGAGTGGCACCAGATGTGGATGAATACGTACCTGCGCGGCGCGGTCAGCGGCGTGGGACTGGTCAACCTCTACTTGTCGGTGCTGGAGGTGTTGCGTCTCCAGCGGTGGTTATTCCAGGGCAAGTGAGCGTGGCGGCCGGTGCTCATGGCGCAACGGATTCCCTTCGGGGACAGGCTTCGTAATATGGCGCGGCGTGGAGTGGAGAATTTGCAGCCTGCCGCGAGGATGCTCAGCGGTATCGGAGAACGGTCCGGGAATCTGCCCGGCCGCCCGCATGACTGCCGGCGTTGGGGAGCCGGCGCTGCACTGCACCTGGATTCTCGTTCCGGCGAATGAGGTCTTCGATCTCATGAATCGGGCAGTTCTATACAATGGAGGCTTGAGGCGGGTTGTGAAAGAGGAAGGAACGGTAGCCGTGGAAAAGGCGGCGAATGTGAAGCCGAAAGGGGAACATCCGCGGGGAACGATCGCCGAGTGGACGGTGACGATTCTGCTGCTGTTGTTTGGCACCACGACGCTAGTGCAAGCGTTCGTCATCCCGACCGGATCGATGGAAGACACTCTGCTGATCGGCGACCACCTGCTGGTGGACAAGATGGTGTACTCGCCACCCGGGCCGGTCAGCCGCTATCTGCTGCCGTACGAGGAGGTGTCGCGGGGCGACATCATCGTGTTCCGCTATCCGGTTGACATCTCGCAGACCTTCGTCAAGCGGGTGATTGGGATTCCGGGGGACCGAATCCGGATCGAGAACAAACAAGTCTACCTGAACGGCAAGCCACTGGACGAGCCGTACAAGTTTCACAAGACGGACTACGTGGATTCCTACCGGGACAACTTCCCGAGCGAGCCGAATGTGAGGTTATACGAATCGGCGCAGGATATGCTCGAGAACCACGTGGTGAACGGCGAGGTAGTGGTGCCGCCGAACTGCTACTTCGCCATGGGGGACAACCGGGACTCGTCGCTGGACAGCCGGTACTGGGGCTTCGTGCCGCGGGACCACATTATCGGCAAGCCGCTGATCATTTACTGGTCCTATGACGCCCCGACGGAACGGCTGGTCAGCTCGACAATCGGCCTCGATCACCTGCTGGATCTGGCCCAGAACTTCTTTACGAAGACGCGGTGGAGGCGGACTTTCAAGCTGATTCGCGGCTACGACATCCAGTAGAACAAGCAGGCTGCTGTTCCGTTCATGTCCACTGACCGGCACTATGCACTGATCATGGCCGGGGGCCGCGGCACGCGTTTCTGGCCGCGGAGCCGGCGGCGCAGGCCGAAGCAGCTCCAACCGCTGGTAAGTTCCCGGTCGTTGCTCCAGGAGACAGTGGAACGGCTACGTCCGCTGGTGCCCCCGGAACGGACATGGGTGGTGACGGGGGAGGCGCTGCGGCGGGAGGTGATCCGGCAACTGCCGGAAGTGCCGCGGCGGCAGATTATCGCTGAGCCGGCGTCGCGGAACACAGCGCCCTGCATCGGGCTCGGGGCGCAGATCCTTGCCTCTTTGGACGCCGAGGCCGTCATGGGCGTTTTCCCGGCGGACCACCGGATAGGGAAGGCGGGACTCTTCCGCCGCTTTGCGCGGGCGGGCTACCGGTGCGCGGCGCAGGGTCACCTGGTGGTGATGGGCATCGAGCCGCGCTGGCCGGAAACCGGCTTTGGCTACATCGAATTCCCGGCCGGGGCGAAGGCCGGCAGCCTGAAGGCGATACCGGTACGACAATTCCGCGAAAAGCCGGATTTAAAGACTGCGGAGCGTTTTCTGGCTGCGCGGCGCTTCTACTGGAACTCGGGAATCTTCTTTTGGCGGGCCGATGTGTTCCTGGAGAGCCTGCGGCGGCATCTGCCGAAGACGGCGGCCGTATTATCGGCGCTGCCGGCCTTCGGCAGCCGGCGGTTCGGACCGCGGCTGAAGGAGGTTTTCCCGCTGGCCGAGAACATCTCGGTGGATTACGCGGTGCTGGAGAAGGCGAAGAACGTCATGGGGCTTGCCGCCGGCGACATCGGCTGGGACGATTTAGGGAGCTGGAACGCGGTCTACAAGCTGCTAGCCGAGGAGGAAGGGGCGAACGTGGCGCGGAGCGACGCGCTGCTGGTGGCCAGCCGCGGCAATTACATCGAATCCGACAGCAAGCTGGTGGCGATGCTGGGGGTGAACGACCTGGTGGTGGTCGATACGCCGGACGCATTGCTGATCGCCGCCCGCAGCCACGCACAACAGGTCGGCGACATCGTCAAGCTGCTGGAGCGGCTGAATCGCGAGGATCTGCTATAGAGTCGGCGGCTCAGTGCTGACTGGCGGGCGGCGGGCTGTCAATCAGCTCGTCAGCGAGGCCGCTCTCGACATACTGCTCGCGCCCCTTGCGGAGGACCTTGTCGAGGATCTTCACGGCGCGATCGACCTCCTGCTCACTGATGACGTACGGGGGCAGAAAGCGCAGGACATTTTCCTGGGTGCAATTGATGAGGAGACCGTTTTCCAGCGCCTCCTTCACGAGAGGTTCTCCTGGGATTTTGAGCTCGACGCCGATCATCAGGCCATAGACGCGGACTTCCTTGATGAACCGGTAGTGGCGGCTCAGCTCTTCCAGGCGCATGCGGAAGAGGCCGCCGAGCTGGTAGATCGACGGCAGCAGTCCATCGAGGAGGTCGAGGAATTCCAGGGCGACGCGGCAGGCCAGGGCACCGCCGCCGAAGGTGGATCCGTGCATGCTGGGGCCGAGGGTGGCGGCAGCCTTCTCGTTGGCGAGGATGACGCCGAGAGGAAGCCCGCAGGCCAAGGGCTTGGCGGCGACGACGATGTCGGGCAAGACCGGGGGCTCGGTCAGTTGGTAGGAGAAGTACTTACCGGAGCGTCCGAGGCCGCACTGAATCTCATCAAACAGCAGCAGGGCGTTGTAGCGATCGGCCAACTCGCGGGCCTTGCGGACGTAATCGGCGCAGACGAGATGGATTCCGCCTTCTCCCTGGATGCCTTCGAGCACGATGCCGGCAGTTTGCTCGGAGACGGCGGCTTCAAGGGCGGGGATGTCATTGCGGGGTACGAAGCTGATGCCGGCCAGCAGGGGCTCGAAATGCTTGCGGAACTTCTCCTGGCCGGTGACGGAGACCGCGCCGAGGGTGCGGCCGTGGAAGGAGTTCTCCAGGGAGACGATGCGGTGCTTTTCGGGGCTGATGGCGGCGCCGTGGGCGCGGATCATTTTCAGGCCGCCCTCGATGGCCTCGGCGCCGGAGTTGCAAAAGAAGCTGCGCTGCAACCCGCTGATTTCGGAGAGTTTCTCCGCGAGTCGGCCCTGGTACTCGTGGTAGTAAAGATTCGAGCAGTGGATGAGCAGGCCAGCCTGTTCCTTAACCACCTTGACGATCCGGGGATGGGCGTGGCCGAGGGCATTGACGCCGATGCCGGAGATCAGGTCCAGATAGCGCTTGCCGTTGACGTCATAGAGGATGCAACCCTTGCCGCGGCGGAACACAACCGGATAGCGCTTGTAATTCTGCACCAGGTACCGCCGCTCACACTCGATGATGGACTCGGCGAGCGAGGGTTGGCCGGCGCTGCTATTCGGACTCTCCATACTGAATCATGATACTTCACGACGGCGCGCAGGGACTGAAACGGCGGGTTGGCGGGCCGCTCAGAGAAGGATGTCGAGGCCGATCGGGTCGTGGTCCGAGAGGGGTGGCCGGCCGCCGCTGTGCAGATCGTGCAGGACAGTGGGGTTGGCCGCACGGACGGCGCGCGTGGCGAACCAGTCGAGTTTGAGGGGGCAGCGGCCGTTGTGATTGCGGAGAGCCCAGCGGATGAAGGGGAAGCACCACCTGGGCACCCATTCGGATAGCCCTTTGTAAGTTCTGGAACTGTGGAAGTCGTAGAAGACGGTGTACTCGCCCAGGCGGTTGGCGTGGCGCCAATCGAAACCCCGGCTTTCAAGAAGCTCGAACAGTTGGCGCTCGAAGCGGCGGTAAGGGTGGAGGTAGTGGTTGCGGATGACGTTGTCTACCCCCATGAGGACCCGTAGCCAATAGCCCATAATGGCGTGGAAGGCGGTGGCCGAATTGTAAGTAGTGGTGTTCCAATCCCCGCCCACGACGACAGCGCCGCTGGCAGGCACGGCGTCGAGCACCGTGCGCATCTGGTCGCGCCGGTGTTTTTGGGTGGAGTTGGCGTCCAGGTGAACACAGACGGCTGTGGCGGCGAAATTCGGGAAGACGATCTCGGCGGCCACCGCCACCTGTCGTCCGATGCGCTTCTCGCGGCCGGACATTTTGTCGATGCCATTGGCGAGCGGAATGGACCGGACGTTGCGGATCGGATAGCGGCTCAGCAGGGCGTTGCCGTGCAAACCGAGCTCATTTTCGCCCTCGGCCTCGAGTTCTTCGCCGGCGCCCTTGGTGAGGTTCAGGTAGCAGGGGGCGAAGGCGTAGTGGAATCCGAGTTCGCGGGCGAGCGTCCGGGCGACGTCCCGGTTCGCCGAGCGGGCCATGCCGATGTCGGTCTCGGTCAACAGCAGCACGTCGGCGGAGGCGAGGTACTGGTGAGTGCGTAGTGCCTCGATCTGGCCGTCGAGCCGAATGCCGCGCTCCAGATTCCAGGCGAGGAACCGGTAGCTGCTTTTGGGCGGTGCGACCGACCGGCAATAATGACCCGCTTCGGCGGAATTGAGCACGCGGCGGATGAGGGGCTCCAGCTCCTGATAACGAGGATGACGGCGCAACTCCGCCGTTGAATTGCACCGGGACCAGTCGCGGAAATGGGGCCGGAGCCTGTGGCGGACGATGCGGCGGATCTGGTCGGCGGCCGAATCGCACTCGTGCAAGGCCATGTGCATAGCTTGGAAATCCCAGAAGTCCCAGAAACCCCATGATAGCGAACAGCCGGGACGAAGGCGGCCGGGGGCGGGGTTTTAGCCGGCCACTTCCTCCCAGGTGACGATCCTGCGTTCATAGATCGCCCGGGTGGCCATCAAGGGGACCAGGGTCGAGATGAAGGCGGAATCGACGTTGTTGATGGGCGGCCGGCGGGCGGCACGCACGTTGTCAATGAAAGCCGCCAGAGACAGGTACGTCGAGTTCTTGCCGGCGTCGGGCACCTCGAGCTGGATGGGCGCGCCGCGTTTGTCGCGGGGCTGCCAGAGGGCTTTGGCCAGATCGATGGCGCCTTGAACGCCGAAGACGCGCATCTGATGACCGCTGAAGCCGGGCGGGTCGAGGTAGTGGTGGCTGAAGTTGACGCGAGCCTCCGGGTAGTCGAACAGCACGCTGTAGTTATCCATGACGGTGCGGCCCGGGGGGTCGTCGACGAACAGGTTCGTGCCTCCGGAAGCGAGGGCACGGAGCGGACGGGCGCCAATGGCCCAGGTGAACAGGTCGAGGATGTGAATGCCCTGGTCGACGATGATGTCGCCGCACTTGGTCTTGTCGAAGTACCAGGGAATGTTGCGGGGCAAGTCGCCGCCGTGGCGCATGCCGTGGCACATGATCACCTTGCCGACGCCGCCGTCATGGATGAACTTTTCGGAAGCGCTGATGTGGGGATCGAAGCGAAGCTGAAAGCCGACTTGCATGATGCCCTTGGCGCTGTGAGCGGCGTTGACGATCATGCGGCAGTCGGCGGGGGTGAGGGCGAGGGGCTTTTCGGCGTAGAGATGCTTGCCCACTTCGAGGATGGCGATGTCGACGTCACGATGGGTCCAATCGGGCGTGGCCTGGACGACGGCGTCGATATCCTGGCGCTCGTCGAGCATCTTGCGGAAGTCGGTGTAGACGGCCGCCGCGCCGCCCGCTTTGGAGACGGCCTCGGCGGCGGCGCGGGCGCGTTCTTCAAGCAGGTCGCAGACGGCGACGACGTCGACTCCGGGGACGTTGAGCATATGGCGCAACAGATAGGAGCCGCGGTTGCCAGTGCCGACGAAGGCGACGCGCACCCTGTCGCCGGGGGCCTGGGACCTGAGGAGGGCCGGCGCAGCGGTGGCGGCGACCGGCGTACGCAGGAATCGGCGGCGGGAGATTGTCTGGTTCATCACAGTTCTCCAGTATAGTGTCGCCAAACGAGCTTATCTGATTTTGTTGGCGGGCGGGTAGCGGGGGCGGCCGGGGCCCGTGACTGCTGCGGGCGGATGAAGGAAGCCGGAGCTTCTTTGCGGAGCATGGAGCCGGATTGTGGTATATTCACGGGACCGTATATTCATTTCAGCGCGGGCTTGGCTCCTACCGGACAGTGGCCCGGCTTACAGGAGAGCGCAATGAACATTCAAACACCTAATGCCAACGATGCCACGCAAACGAGGAACCGATCTCGGGACGTAGTACCAGGATCAGGGCTTTGCAGCCGGTGTCTGGACGGCTGCCGCGGCAACTGCGAAGTGTTCCAAGCGACGTTTCGCGGGCGGGAAGTCCTTTATCCCGGCCCCTTCGGGCATGTGACAGCCGGGGGTGACAAGAACTACCCGCTGGACTACTCGCACCTGAACATCCAGGGGTACGCTTTTGGGGCCTTCGGGCTGCCGGCAGAGGTCGAGGCGGGACCGGACAGCGCAATCTTCCCGGCGGTGGACACAGAAACCGAATTCGGCAACCACCACCCGCTCAAGCTCCGGCTGCCGGTGTTCACCGGGGCGTTGGGCTCGACGGAGATCGCGCGCAAGAACTGGGAGCATTTCGCGGTGGGGGCGGCAATCTCGGGCATTTCGCTGGTGTGCGGGGAGAACGTCTGCGGCGTCGACCCGGGGCTGGAGCTGGACCGGCACGGCAAGGTGTTCGAATCGCCGGAATTGCGGCGACGGGTGGAAGTGTACCGCGAGTGGCGCGACAACGGTTATGGCGACATCCATGTGCAGCTCAACGTAGAGGACACGCGCTTCGGGGTGGCGGAGTATGCGATCGAGAAGCTGGGCATCACCACGATCGAGTTGAAATGGGGCCAAGGCGCGAAATGCATCGGCGGGGAGATCAAGGTGGACTCATTGGAGCGGGCGCTGGAGTTGCAGGGGCGGGGATACATTGTCACACCCGACCCATCGCTGGAGACGAGCCGGCGGGCATTCCGGGCCACGGAGATCAAGGAATTCGAGCGGCACTCACGGTTGGGATTCGTCGACCAGGAGTCGTTCATGAAGCAGGTGGAATACCTGCGAAACGTGGGGGCTGAACGCATCACACTGAAGACAGGGGCGTACCCGGCGCGAGAGCTGGCGATGGCGCTGCGGTGGGGTTCTGACGCGGAGATCGATCTGCTGACGATCGACGGCGCCGGCGGGGGCACGGGCATGAGCCCGTGGCGAATGATGGAAGAGTGGGGCGTGCCGACCTTTTACCTTCAGGCGATGGCGGTCCGGTTCGCCGACAAGCTGGCGGCCAAAGGCGCGTACGTGCCGAACCTCGCCATGGGGGGCGGGTTCTCGACCGAAGACCACATCTTCAAGGTGTTGGCGATGGGCGCGCCGCACTTCAAGGCCGTGTGCATGGGCCGGGCCTTGATGATTCCCGGCATGGTGGGCAAGAACATCGGTCATTGGATCCAAGAGCGGAACCTGCCCAACACGGTGTCGCAGTACGGCAGCACGGTGGAAGAGATCTTCGTGACGTACGAGGAGCTGAAGGCGCAATACGGCGCGCTGGCCGACCGGATTCCGCTGGGGGCGATGGGCATTTACACCTTCTGCCAGAAGCTGCGGGTAGGCTTGCAGCAACTGATGGCAGGGGCAAGGAAGTTCCGGGTCAGCGTGATCGAGCGCAGCGACTTGATGGCCCTGACCGAGGAAGCGGCGAAAGTCTCTGGGATTCCGTATGTGATGGACGCGTATCAGGAGGAAGCGGAGCGGATCCTCGGTCAGTGACGCGCTTCCAGCCGGCTCGGCCGATGGCGCGCCTGGCGCCGGGTGAGCTGGGCGCGGTACAAGTTCTGCGGCTCGATGGCACCTGGGGGAATGGCTTCGAACCAGCGACCCTCGGGCTCGGTGAGGGAAGGCTGAGCGGTGGTGAAGGCCACCAGATTCATCGACGGCGGCCCGAAGGCCTCTGGCGGATAGCCGAGCGGGTTGCGGGCGCGGATATTCCAGAACGTCCCGCGGGCGCCGCAGTGTTTGCCGAGCTCCTCGCCGCCGCCGGAGACCCAGAGGCGGGTGCCGAGGCCGGCGTCGATGTTGGTGAAGAGGTTCTCGTAAGGGGCGCGCTTGTGGTGATCGAAGGTGAGGTCGACTCCCCGGCCGTCGGAGATCACGTTGCCGCCGCAATGGCTGAGGCTGATGTCGTGGATGAACTTCATTCGAAAGTCGAAGTCGGTGAAGAGGTTGTCGTCGTCGGAGAGGTAGATGCCGTGGTGGCCGGCCGAAGCGCGTTCGGGGTCGGGCGGGCGCTCGGATTCAAACACGATGCCGCGGACGGTGTTGAACTTGCCGGCGATGAACAGGCCGCTGTCAGGGTTGACGACGCGGACGTTGCGCACCCAGCAATGGGCGACCCTGGTGAAGGCGACCGCGTTGAAGCCGGCTTCGGTGAAGTGTCCGGCGTAGGGGGTGTTGGGAAATTCGAAGGCGAGGTGTTCGATGCCGGCCTCAGTGACGGTGGGGGCGAAGCGGCGGAGGCGGGGCGCCCAACGGGCGCGGACGTCGAAGCGCAGCGGGCGGTCGATGTGGATCACGTTGCCGTCGATGGCGGTGATGGCGGCAACCAGGGAAGCGGTCGTTGTACCGCCGAGCTTGCCGGTGGGCCCGGGGTCCTCCGAGTAAAGATGGGCGGCGAGGGAATCCTCGGCATCGTCGCGCTGAAAGATCTCGACCCACTGCCGGGGGCGGAGTTGCGCGGTGGAGGAGACCGTCAGGGTGGTATCCCCCCGGCGGGCGTCACCTCGGACCTCGGCGAGGACGTCGGCTGAGTAGTCGCCGATGAACCAGAAGAAGCCGCCTGACCAGGAGTAATTGGAGGTGGGGCGGCCGCCGGTGGTGCGGCCGGGATTGGGGCGGATGTTCTCGAGCGGAACCGGGAAGTAGAGCGTGGTTTTCGTCGGGCCGGCGCCGACGATGACGAGGCCGGGCTTGCGGATCTCGATGATCTTGGTGATGCGGTAGCGGCCGGGCGGGACGTAGATAACGCCGCGGCCGACCGAAGCGAGGGCGTTGAGAAAGGCGTCGCTGTCGTCGCGTTCGCCGTCGCCGACGGCGCCGAAGTCGCGGACGCTGACGGCGCTCTTCATATCGGGGGCCGGGATGGCCCGGTCGCCGCGCTGGTAGCCGGCGAAGGAGAAGTCCGGCAGGCGGCCGGCCGGCGTCCATTTTTCACCGCGGGCGCCCCAGAGGGCCGAGTGCTGAACCTGGGCCGCCAGCAGCAGGGTTGCGGCAGCCAGCAGGGTGAGGGCGACGCCGATACGGCTCACATCCACAAGAGTACACCCGAGCAGGCGGGGGCGGCCGGCAGCGAGGTCAGTCAGGAAGAACCGTCTCGCCCATCAGATAGCGATCGATAGCGCGGGCGGCCCGGCGGCCTTCGGCGATGGCGTGCACGACGAGCGATTGACCGCGGCGCATATCGCCGGCGGCAAAGACGCCGGGAACTGATGTGGCGAAGTCGTTGGTCTTGACGTTGCCGCGCTCGTCGAGCTCGACGCCGAGCTGCTCGATCATGCCGTGGCGAGCGGGGCCGGTGAAGCCCAGGGCCAGCAGCACGAGATCGCAGTCGATGGTGAACTCACCGCCGGGGATGGGCTCGAAGGCCGGCGGGGGGCCGACGCGGACAGCGTGAAGCTTGTTCACGCGGCCATTTTCGTCGCCGCTGAAGCCGGTAGTGGCGACAGACCACTCGCGCACCCCGCCCTCCTCGTGGGAGGATTCCACGCGAAGCATGAGCGGCCACAGGGGCCACGGGGTGAGGGGCGAGCGCTCTTCCGGCGGCCTGGGCATGATTTCGAGCTGAGTGACCGAGAGGGCTTTCTGGCGGTGGCTGGTGCCGACGCAGTCGGCGCCGGTGTCGCCGCCACCGATGATGACGACGCGTTTGCCGGTAGCGAGGATGGGCTCCGGAGAGCGGGTGGGATCGGCGACGATGTCGCCGTCTCCGGCCACCCGCTTGTTCTGTTGGGGGAGGAAGTCCATGGCGAAGTGGATGCCACGGAGATCGCGGCCCGGCACGTTGAGATCGCGCGGGGTCTCGGCGCCACCGGCGAGCAGGATGGCGTCAAAGTCCTTGACCAGGTCCTCGACCGGTACGTTGGCGCCGACGAAGGCTTTGGTCTGGAAGGTCACGCCTTCAGCCATCATTTGCTCGAGCCGCCGGTCGATCAGGTGTTTCTGCATCTTGAAGTCGGGGATGCCGTAGCGCAGCAAGCCGCCGATGCGGTCGGCTTTTTCGAAGACGGTGACGGAGTGGCCGACGCGGGCCAACTGCTGGGCGGCGGCGAGGCCGGCGGGGCCGGAACCGACGATGGCGACGCGCTTGCCGGTGAGCGAGTGGGGCGGCTCCGGGCGAATCCAGCCTTGCTGGAAGGCATGGTCAACGATGGTGCGCTCGATCCACTTGATGGAGACGGGCGGCTCGTTGATGCCGAGCACGCAGGCGGCCTCGCACGGGGCCGGGCAGATGCGCCCGGTGAATTCGGGAAAGTTGTTGGTGGCGTGGAGCACGCGGATCGCTTCTTTCCAGCGTCCGCGATAGACCAAGTCGTTCCAGTCCGGAATCATGTTGTGCAGCGGGCAGCCGGTATGGCAGAAGGGCACGCCGCAGTCCATGCAGCGGGCGCCCTGGGGACGGAGCTTTTCGTGGTCGTAGTCGCGGTAGATCTCGAAGAAGTCGTTGACGCGCTCGCTCACAGGGCGCCGTTCGGGCGCCTCGCGGGCGTACTCCATGAAGCCGGTGGGTTTACCCATGGGCCACCTGCATCACTTCCATTGGCATGGTGGGCGGAGCGACGGGGAAATGGAGTTCGGCTCCCAGTTTGGGGATGCCGAGCACCCGCTTGTACTCGTGCGGGAAGACTTTGACGAAGCGGGGCAGCATGGCGTCCCAGTTGTCGAGGATCCACTCGGCGCGGGCGCTGCCGGTGTATTCCAGGTGCTTCCGAATCAAGATCTTCAAGGCACGGACGTCAACCGGATCGGTCACCGGCTCGAGGTCGACGCTGGCGGTGTTGCAATTGACCGACTGGAAGGCGCCGGTCTCGTCCAAGACGAAGGCGATGCCGCCGGACATGCCGGCGGCGAAATTCCGGCCGGTGCAGCCAAGGACGACAACCAGTCCTTTGGTCATGTACTCGCAGCCGTGGTCGCCAACGCTCTCGACCACGGCGGTGGCGCCGGAGTTGCGGACCGCGAAGCGTTCGCCGGCCATGCCGTTGAAGTACGCCTCGCCGCTGGTGGCGCCGTACAGGACGACGTTGCCGACGATGATGTTCTCTTCGGGGACAAAGGTCGAGCCCCGGGGCGGATAGACGACGAGCTTGCCGCCGGACAGTCCCTTACCCGTGTAGTCGTTGGCGTCGCCTTCGAGCACGAGGGTGACGCCCTTGGCCAGAAAGGCGCCAAAGCTCTGGCCGGCCGAGCCGGTGAAGTGGAACTTGATGGTGTCGTCGGGCAAGCCGGCGGAACCGTAACGGCGGGCGATCTCACCGCTGAGCATGGTGCCGACGGTGCGGTGCACGTTGCAGATGGGCAGCTTGAATTCCACCGGGGTCTTGTTTTCGATCGCCTCGCGGGCCAGATCGATGAGCTTGTGGTCAAGGGCCTGCTCGAGGCCGTGATCCTGGGCGATCAGGCGCCGGCGGCCGACCTTCTTCGGCACGTCCGGGCTATGGAGGATGGCGGAGAGGTCGAGGCCGCGCGCTTTCCAATGGCGTCGGAGATCGCCGGTTTCCAGCATGTCCACGCGGCCGATCATTTCATTCACGGTCCGGAAGCCCATTTGCGCCATATAGCCCCGGAGCTCTTCGGCAACGAAGAAGAAGTAGTTGATGACATGCTCGGGCAGGCCGGCGAATTTTTTGCGCAGCCTCGGGTCCTGGGTGGCGATGCCGACCGGGCAGGTGTTCAGGTGGCACTTGCGCATCATGATGCAGCCCATAGCGATAAGGGGCGCGGTGGAGAAGCCGAACTCCTCGGCCCCAAGCAAGGCGGCCACGGCGACGTCGCGGCCGGTAGTGAGCTTGCCGTCGGTCTGAACGATGATGCGGCTGCGGAGGTCGTTCATCACCAGGACCTGCTGAGTCTCGGCCAGTCCGAGTTCCCAGGGGATGCCGGCATGGCGGATCGAGGTGATGGGGGAAGCTCCGGTGCCGCCGCTGTCACCGCTGATGAGGACGACGTCGGCATGGGCCTTGGCGACGCCGGCGGCGACGATGCCGACACCGACTTCGGCCACGAGCTTGACGGAGATGCGGGCCTTCGGGTTGGCGTTCTTGAGGTCGTAGATGAGCTGGGCGAGATCCTCGATGGAGTAGATGTCGTGGTGAGGCGGCGGGGAGATAAGGCCGACGCCGGGGATGGAGTGGCGGACGCGGGCGATGACCTCGTCGACCTTATGGCCGGGCAACTGGCCGCCTTCACCGGGTTTGGCGCCCTGGGCGATTTTGATCTGCAACTCGTCGGCGTTGACGAGGTAGTTCATGGTGACGCCGAAGCGTCCGGAGGCCACCTGTTTGACGGAGCTGCGGCGGAGATCTTTGAAGCGCTCCTCATCCTCGCCGCCCTCGCCGGTGTTGGAACGCGCGCCGATGGTGTTCATGGCGATGGCGAGGGTCTCGTGAGCTTCCTTGCTGATGGAGCCGAAGGACATGGCTCCGGTGGCGAAGCGCTTGACGATTTCGGCGGCGGGTTCGACCTCGTCGAGTGGGAGGGGCTTGGCGGCGGTTTTGAAATTCAGCAAACCGCGTAGGGTGCAGAGCCGGCGGTTTTGGTCGTTGATGGCGTCGGCGAACTCCTGGTAGGTTTCGGCGCTGTGCCGGCGGACGGCATGCTGGAGTTTGCTGATGGTGAAGGGGTTGAGCATATGGTGCTCGCCGCGGACGCGGTAGGCGAGGTGACCGCCGATGTCGAGCTCGGTGTCGGATTCGGTGGCGGGCCGGAAGGCGAAGTCATGCCTCATCTTCGCCTCGCGGGCGATGACGTCCAGGCCGACGCCCTCGATGCGGGAAGCGGTGCCGGTGAAGTACTTGTCGACGACCTCGCGGTTCAGGCCGATGGCTTCGAAGATCTGGGCGCCCCGGTAGCTCTGGAGGGTCGAGATGCCCATCTTGGAGAAGACCTTCAGCAGCCCCTTGTTGACGGCCTTCTTGTAATTCTTCAGGGCCTTCTCGAAGGTCATGTCTTCGCCGAGCTGGCCGCGGTGGACCATGTTTTCCAACGTGCCGATGGCGAGATAGGGGTTGACCGCGCTGGCGCCATAGCCGATGAGGAGGCAGAAGTGCTGGACCTCGCGGGGCTCACCGGATTCGACGATCAGCGCCACCTGGGTGCGGGTCCCCTCGCGGATCAGGTGATGGTGGACGGCGGAGACGGCCAGGAGGCTCGGGATGGGGGCGAAGGTCTCATCGATGGCGCGATCGGACAGGATGAGCAGGGTGTAGCCGCTCTTGATCGCCCAGGAGGCGCGGCGGCAGAGAGCGTCGAGGGCGCGCTTAAGTTCCTCTTCGCCGCCGTCGGCGCGGAAGACCATCATCAGGGTGGTGGCGAGGAAATCGCCCCAGGAGACGCGCCGCAATTTTTCGAGGTCGTAATTGGTCAGAATGGGGTGGGGCAGTTTGAGCGTATGGCAATGCTCGGGCGTTTCCTCGAGGATGTTGCGCTCGGTGCCGATGTAGCTGCACAGGCTCATCACCATCTCTTCCCGGATCGGGTCGATGGCGGGATTAGTGACCTGGGCAAAGAGCTGCTTGAAGTAGTTAAACAGCAGTTGGGGCCGGTCGGAGAGGCAGGCGAGCGGAGTGTCCAAGCCCATCGAACCGACCGGATCCTCGCCCTGGACGGCCATTGGGGCGAGGATGTAGCGGAGCTCCTCTTCGGTGTAACCGAAGGTCCGTTGGCGCGCCAGCATCATGTCGAAATCGGTGGGATGCCATTTGGGCGGCGCAGGCAAAGCGTCGAGATGTATCTGGTGTTGCTTGAGCCACTGGGCGTAGGGCCGGCGGCGGGCCAGGCGGTGCTTGACCTCCTGGTCGGGAATGATCCGGCCCTCGCTGAGGTCGGCGAGGAGCATTTTGCCGGGCTGGAGGCGCCCTTTGAACTTCACTTGTCCCGGCTCTACCGGCAGAACTCCGGCCTCGGACGCCATGATCAGCAGGTCGTCGCAGGTGACCAGGTAGCGGGCGGGCCGGAGGCCATTGCGGTCCAGGGTGGCGCCGATGACGTTGCCGTCGGTGAAAGCGATGGCGGCCGGGCCGTCCCAGGGCTCCATCAGCGAGGCGTGGTATTCATAGAAGGCACGCTTTTCCTCGCTCATCGTCTTGTCGTGATCCCAGGCTTCGGGGATCAGCATAGCCATGACGTGGGGCAGGCTGCGGCCCGCCAGATGGAGCAACTGGACGGCGTTGTCCAGGCTGGCCGAATCGCTGAGCCCGGGGGTGATGATCGGGAACAGCTTCTTGATGTCGTCGCCGAACAGGGGGCTTTTCAGCACGGCCTCGCGGGCATTCATCCAGTTGATGTTGCCGCGCAGGGTGTTGATTTCGCCGTTGTGGCAGATGTAGCGGTAGGGGTGGGCCAGCGGCCAGGTGGGGAAGGTGTTGGTGGAGAACCGCTGGTGGACCAAGGCGATAGCGCTGACCACGTCCGGTTCGGCCAGATCGAGATAAAACTGCTGAATCTGGGGCGCCAGCAACAGGCCCTTGTAGACGATGGTCCGGGTGGACATCGAGCAGATGTAGAAGGTTTCCTTCTCCCGGATGTCGGAGGCCTTGATCTCGTTCTCAGCCCGCTTCATGACGACGTAGAGCTTGCGTTCGAGCTCGTCCTGGGTCATCGGGTGGGGGCCCCGAATAAAGACCTGCTCGATGTAGGGCTGCGAGGCACGGGCCAGCCATCCAATGGGATCCGGATCGACGGGAGGTTCCCGCCAGCCGAGCACTTCGAGTCCCTCCTCCCGCACGATCCTCTCGAGGTGGCCCTCGCAAACCAGGCGCGAATCCTTCCTGGTAGGCAGGAAGACCATGCCGACACCGTACGCGCCCCGGGGCGGCAGGGTGAAGCCGAGGCGGGAACACTGGGCGGCGAAATAATCGTGAGGGATCTGGATCAACACGCCGGCGCCGTCACCGGTATCGGGATCACAGCCACAGGCGCCGCGGTGAGTGAGGTTGATGAGAACCTGGATGCCCTTTCGAATGATGTCGTGCGAGGGTGCACCCTTGATGTTGGCGACGAAGCCGATGCCGCAGGCGTCGCGTTCCAGGCGGGGGTCGTACAACCCCTGGGGGTGAGGGAGGCCGCAGGGTCGGTGACTGCGCATGTTCACGTTCGCTGGTGGCACGCCGGCCGCTGGGCCGGCGCACGAAATTACCCCAAGTATACCACGATGACAGCATTAGTCAATAGGCATTTGCCTTCGAAATTTGCATTAAAGCGTCTTATGTTATGATGGAGTACGTGAACCTAGAACGTCTTCGACTTTTCAGGGACATAGCGAGGGAGAGGAGCATCACGAAGGGGGCGGCGTTGAACGGTATAAGCCAGTCGGCGGCCAGCCAGCACATCCAGGAGCTGGAGCGGCACTTCGAGGCGCCGCTTCTGGATCGCACCACGCGGCCGTGGAAGCTGACCGAGGCGGGCCGGCTGTATTACGACTTCTGCCGGGATGTGCTGCGGCGCCAGGAGGAATTCGAGGCGGCGATGGACCAGGTGCGACGGCAGGTCGAGGGCCGGGTGCGGGTGGCATCGATCTACTCGGTCGGGCTGTCAGAGATGACGCGGCTGGAAGAGGAATTCAGCGAGAAGTTTCCCGGAGCGCAGATTTCGGTCGAGTACTTGCGGCCGGAGAAGGTCTACGAGGCGGTGCGAGAGGACCGGGCGGATCTGGGGCTGGTGAGCTACCCGGAATCGAGCAAGGAGATCCAAGCCATCCCGTGGCGGCAGGAGGTCATGGTGGTGGCGGCACGGCCGGACCATCCGCTGGCGGCAAACACGTTTCTGAGACCCGCCGAGCTGGCCGGTCAGGATTTCGTGGCCTTTGATGAGGACCTGCCGATCTCGCGGGAGCTGCGGCGCTTCCTGCGCGAGCACGACGTGGAGGTGCGCGTGGTGATGCACTTCGACAATGTGCTGGCGATCCGGGAGGCGGTGGCGCTGGGTTCGGGGATCAGCATTTTGCCGGAGCGGGCGATTCTGGACGAGATCGTGCGCGGGCGGCTGGTGGGGATCCCGCTGGAATCGCCGGGGCTGCGACGGCCGCTGGGAATCATTCACCTGAGGCGGAAGAAGTTCAACCGCGCGGCGCGGGCCTTGCTGGACCTGATGGTGAAGCAGCCGGCGGAAGCGCCGGCGCGGCGCTGAGCGGAGGGGGCCGGGGGCCGAACTTGGTCCGCAGGAAGAAAAAGCCGCAGATGGGGGCGGATAGACGCGGATACTTAAGGGGAATTCAATGACCGGGTAGCCTCTCAAAGAGGCTCAGCGATCCTCATCGCGGCGGATGAGGTGTAGTTCCTGAAGACCGGACTGTGCCCGACTCAGGCGGCCTCGACGCGCACGGTGTGGGCCTTCAGCTTTTTCAAGTCGTCCTTGTTGATGACTTCACCGACGAGGTTGACTGGGCTGGCGGCGCGGCACTCGTCGCCACGGCTGGCCGGCGTGGGGCCCCAGAAAAGGCAGAGGCAGTGGCCTGCGGTCCAATAGGCGACGGTTCCGGGCTCGACGACGTCGGTGGCGTCGGCCTCGGGGGCGCAGATGACCGGGATATCGAAGTAGAACTCCCGGCCCCAATAGCTGCCGGTGGACTCGATGGGCAGGGCTGCCAAGATTCGCTTCGCAGTGGGGGTGTCGCGGAACTCGCTTTCGATGGTGACGTCACCGATGCGGAAATTCACTCTTGCCATCTTGCTCCTCCCGTCCCAGCCGGGATGATAGACTCGTTGCGGATTTGTGGCTTAAGGAGACTATTGTATGCCCAATGTACGAAGACAGTTTCTCAAGCGACTGCTGGGATGGAGCGGCGCAGCGGCCGCTGCTTCTCCGGCGATGGCAGCGACGTCGAGTTCCGGCGCGGTCCCGTCGGGACTCGGGCAGCTTTACCGCGCACGGGACGCCAAGCGGCGCCGCTCATCGAGCTGGAACCGGACAGGGCAGAACGCGGACCGGGTGGCCGTGGTGCCCGGTGAGACCGCCACGATTGCGAACATCGCCGGAGCGGGCTGCATCCGGCACATCTGGATCACGATTGCCGACAACGAGCCGGACTACCTGCGGCGGGTGGTGTTGCGCGCCTATTGGGACGGCGAAAGCTCGCCGAGCGTCGAGTCGCCGGTGGGCGACTTTTTCGGCGTGGGGCACGCGCGGGTGTCGAACTACTGGTCCCTGCCGCTGAACATGGTGACAGGTGGGCGGCCGGAGTCGGAATCGCGTGCGGCGATGAACTGCTTTTTCCCGATGCCGTTCGCCCATGGCGCCCGGCTGACGATCGAGAATCAGGGGCGGCAGGAGATCCGGTCGCTTTATTACTACGTCGATTACGAGGAATACCGGAGCCTGCCGGAGGACGCGCTGCGTTTTCACGCCCAGTGGCGGCGCCAGAACCCGACGCGGCCGAGCCTGACCCTCGACCGAGAGCAGAACTTCCAGAAGACGAACGAGGTGGTGAACCTGGACGGGAAGTTGAACTACGTGATACTGGAGGCCACCGGCCGCGGCCACTACGTCGGCTGCAACCTGTCGATCGACCACATTAATCCGATTCCCAATTTCGGCTGGTTCGGAGAAGGCGACGACATGATCTTCATCGACGGTGAGACGACGCCGTCGCTGGTGGGAACGGGAACCGAAGATTACTTCTGCGCGGCCTGGGGCTACCCGGGCGGGCACAACTCGACGCCCTACCACGGCATCTCGCTGGCCGGGCCGACCGAGGGGCCGGCGCCGTACTCAGGCAAGTGGACGATGTACCGCTACCACATCGAAGATCCGGTGATGTTTGAGACGTCGATCAAGGTGACCATCGAACACGGCCACGGCAACGTCCACGCCAACGACTATTCGTCGGTCGCCTACTGGTATCAGACCGAGCCGCACGCGGCCTTCCCCGCCCTGCTACCGGTCGAGCAGCGGCTGCCCATCCCGGACCGCGAGAGCCTGCGGCGGTTCTGGAGGACGTTCTGAGGAGTTCGCTCGCCGGACCGGCAAGACCGTGGCGGGTCGCCGTGAGGAGGACCCGGCCCGACAGCGTCCGAGGTGAGCGGACTTGACGTCGCGCCTAAAGGCGCCCTTCCTACCGCAGCCATTCTTCGCCTGTTGCCGGCCAGGATTTGAGTTCTTCGTCCTTGGGCAAAGCCTGGGTCTCGGCAAGCTCGAGGAGAAGGGCGCGGGCGTGCGCGGCGTTCAGCTCCAGGGCCTGGGAGATGCGGGCCTTGGCTTCGTCTTCTTCACCGAGCAGGAAGGCCGTGTATCCGGAGGCAGCGAGAATTCTCGCGCGGTGGCGGTCGCCGGCAGGGGCACGGCTCAGCCGCGCTTCGGCGTCTGAGAGGAGCTGCTGTGCTTCACGGTTTCGTCCCTCACGCCAAGCCCGTTTGGGGAAGCCGATTACCGTTAGGGCGGCATTGAGTGCCGCTACGGATGCCATCGCGCGCCGGTCCGGCTCAGAGGTCTTGCCGAAGGGCTGCACCACCTCGTCATAGACCGCGATCTCCTCCTCGGACCGGTTCAGCTCGCCCCGCCTGATACCCTTGGCAAGCAGCGCCCTGGCCAGATCGCCCTCGACGGTGCGGTCACCCCGGCCAGGGTCGAGGAGGCCGTCGGCGACGCCAGTGAGCCTCTCGCAGGCCTGGAGTCGGTCTTCGGGGCTCCCCCACAGGGGACCGACGGCGGCCCGGAGCGCGGAGACGTACTCTCGTGCTGCCTCGGGGCGATCGTGAAAGCCCCCACAAGCACATTGGAGGCGGCCCTGACTGCCGCTCGACAGTCGGCGCGGCGCACGGCGTCACGGAGCGTCTCGATTTGCCGGTCAAAGTGCCCGAGCGCCTGTTCGAGCAAGTCCCGCGCACGCCGGACTTGCGCGACGACGGCGGGTAAAGAATAGCGGTCAGGTTTGTCCGGTGATCCGGCAAGCGGGAACGACCAGCCGAGGTGCTCGGCAGGAAAGCCCATCGGGTCGCGCAACAGGATCGGGGGTTCGACCTTGAAAGCGTCGATGAGTATTTCGAAGACCGTCGTCGCCGGCAAACGGACTACGGCCGCTGAGTTCAAGCTTCAGATTGGCGAGGTCATAAGCTTATAGGCGCCGTGCACATGCAGGATCTAAATCTTCTCTTACAGCACGCCGCCGATGAACGCTGATAAGTGCGGATAGTAAGTGGGGAATCCGGTGACGGCGTTGGGGCTCTTGAAAAGCCGCCGACACGACTGCCGACGTGGCGGAGCCGGCGCTCCACCTGGGATTTCATTACCGGGGGGGTGGGGTCTTCGGCCCTCATGACGCGCCTGTGAAGAAGCGACCGCCGGATCAGGCCGAGCGGAGCTTCAGCCAGTGTTTGTTGGGGTCGTAGGGGAATCTTTTGTCGGCGTCGTCGATGATCTCGACGCCGAGGCCGGGGCCGCGGGGGACTTCGGCGTAACCGTTCCTTACGACGATCGGCTCCTTCAGCAGGCCGCCGCGGAACGGATTGTAGTGGCGGTTGGATTCGAGGCGCCAGCGGTTGGGGATGGCGGCCACCAACTGGATGTTGGACATCCAAGTGAGGTCGCCGTGCCAGTTGTGAGGGACACAGGGCTTGCCGTGAAGGTGCGCATGTTGGGCGATATGCCAGCCCTCGCTCAGACCGCAGGTGTTGCAGTCCGGCTGGACGATGTCGTAGGCGTCGCGGTCAATCCAGTCCTGGAACTCGAACCGCGTGGTCATGGTCTCACCGCCCGAGACCGGAACCGGGGCCAGCGCCGCACGGATCTGCAAGTACTCATCAATCGCCTTGGGGATGTTTTCGGGCTGAAGAGGCTGTCCGCGGGCGCGCCCCCAGCGGTTGACCGGTTCCTCGACCCAATCGAACTTCAGTTCCTTAAGCACCGGGGCCAGTTCCAGGCACTGCCGGAGATTGAGGCGCATGTTCAGTTCCTGAATCAGGCCGAAATCCGGGCCGACCGCCTCGCGCAGGCCCCTGAGGAAGGGGACGTATTTGGCGATCGTCATGTTCTTTTCGAAGTTTTCGGCCAGGCGGAACTTAAACGACCGGAAGCCCTCCTGCTTGTAACGAAGGGCCTCGTCGTAGAGGTCCTGCGGGCGCTTGTCAAAGTCGTAGAGGGTGCCGGCGCTGGCGTAATGTTCGATGCGGGTCTCGGGCGGGCAGTTGGTGGCCAGCAGTTCGTACACGGGTTTGTTCTTGGCTTTGCCGATGATGTCCCAGCAGGCGATGTTGATGCCGGCCCAGGCGGTAGCGCGGCGCCGGTCGAGGTGGCTGGGGGCGAAGATTTCCACGTCGAACGGGTTCCTGCCGACGACACAGGGTTTGATTTCGGTCTCAGTGTATTGCTTGACGAAATCGGGGCCGCCGTACGGACTCGGACCGCCGATGCCGACGATGCCGGCGTCGGTGAACACCTCCGTAAGGATGGTCACTCCCGCGCCGTACCACCACTTTTCGAGCGGGATATCGCAAGAGAACAGGCGGACGCGGACGCCGGTGATCTTGATGTTCTCGCGGGCGATGCCGTCGAGCGGGTGATTGCGAGTGGGGCGCGCGGGCGGAGGCGTCGAGCAGGCGGCGGCCGTTGAAAGGAAGGCTCCCCCGAGGAAGCCGCGCCGGGTGGTGGTGTGCTTCTTTCCGGTCATGGCTGCTGTCCCAGAGTTTATCCAGCCGCGGGCATGACTGCCGGCGTGGCGGAGCCGGCGTTCCGCTCCACTTTTTCCTTCGGGGCGGGGGGCGGGAAGGGGAGGGTGTCGGGGACGACGCGGACCGGGGTTGTGAATTTGAACGGATACCGGGTTCCGCTCTCGTAGGTGAGTTCGAGGAACCAGGCGGTCCAGCCCTGGGGCGGGGCCGGGACGGAGGCTTCGAAGACGCCGGCGTCTCCGGCTACGGGGGAACTCCGCCAGGCCTTGCCGATGGTGTCGAGGCGGAAGTCGCGGGCTTTGGGATTCGTCGCTTGCCAGAGTTTCACCTCCCTGGGGGCGTCCTGCGTCTTGAGCCGGATGCCGCCGTTGTCGAGCAACTCCCAAGTGAACCGGGGGCGCGGCCGGCCGTCAAGGATCGCCTGAAACCAGGGCAGGAAGCTCTCCAGCGCGTCGGTGTCATCGAGGGAATGATCGGAGTTGGGAACATAGCGGAGGTATTTCTCGCCGGGGAGGTCATCGAAGTAGAACTGGGAGGAATCGGGCAGGAAGAACTGGTCGCCGGCGGAGTTGATGAGGTATTTGGGCATGGTGAAGCGGTGGCGGAACTGGTACGGCTCGACGGCTTCGAGCAGGGCGTGGAACTCGGGGCGTCCCATCCAGTTCATGATGCCGGCCTGGACGTAGTCGTTGACGGCGGGCGCCCAGAAGCCGTAGGCGCGCCAGTGGTGGATGAAGGAGGGCTCGAGGTTGAGCAGGTCGATGACGATGGGGGCGAAGGCGACGACGCGCTTGTCGATGGCGGCGGTGGTCCAGGTGGTCCAGCCGCGCTTGGAGCCGCCGGCGACGACGAAGCGGTCGACGGCGAGCCGGCGCTTCTTGCAGAGGGCGGTGACGGTGTCCATGGCGCGGACGGCAGCTTTGGTCATGGGCAGCCGGGGGAGCCACTTCGCCTGGCCGGTGCGGAGAAATTTGTCCCAGGCGAAAGCGATGATCTCATCCTCCTGGCGAGGCTTTCCGTCGCCGCGGAAGACGAGGGGCTGGTTGGGCACCATGCGCAGCTCGGCGACGACGGCGCGGCCGGCCAGAGCAATGCGGCGGAACATGGCGCCGACGGTGCGGGGCGGCTCGCCGGTATTCGAGCCGCCGCCGATAAACAGTAGGGCGGTGGAGCCCTTGACGTCATCGGGGATGACGATGTTGAGCCAGTGTTTCCAGAGCGGGCGGTCGACTTCAGCTTCGGTGAGCCAGGATTGCGAGGTCATCTCGACGACGATATGAGTGAAACCCTTGCCCGGATAGGCGGCGAGAACTTCGAAGCGGTAGGCCGGATCGGGCCGGCGGACGTATTCCTCCAACGCGGCGGGCTCGGCCCCCCAAAGGGAGATCCAGAACGCCGGGATGAGGCACACAGCGGACGCGGCAAGGCGGCGGATCCTGCGAGACATGTCTAACTCCCGATCAGCGGATCGATACGGTCACCAGATTAGCAGGGCGGCCATCGACGGTGACGGCGATGTCCACCTCGCCGGCGCCGGCCAGCGAGCGGGGCAAAGGTCCGAGGTTGATCTGCTCGAGGCCGACAAACTCGGGCAGCCGGATGGGGCCCACCACGCCGACCGGTTCGCCGCCAACGGTGGCGGTGGCGCCCCTGGCGGCGGCCATGCCGGTGCCGAACAGCGCCAGGAAGACGCGCGTTCCTTCGGGGCCGAGGTCGACGGGCACGGGTACGCGGCTGCCGGCCGGGACGGCGGGGTCGTAGAGCAACTGCTCGCTTCGCGAATCGTCCGGCCAGACAATGATCGCCACTGCGGCCGCGACGCCTTTGCCGTTCTGGTTGGCGGAGAACAAGCCGGGGGCGACCGGCTCGATGATGGCCGAGCCGGCGGTGACACGCTGGACGCCGCGGAGGACCTCCACCAGCGCCACGCCGGGGGCAGTGCCGGCGGGGATCTGGTAGTTAATCTGAAGCGGAGAAGCGAAGAACAGGGGAGCGAGCCGCGCAACGCCCGTGCTGTCGCGGACACTAACCGAGATGCCGGCGAGGGCTTCGGGCAACGGCAGCGCCGCGGCGGCCTGGGTCCTGTCCGTCAACCCTTGGCCGTAGGCGCTGGCGATCGCCTCGGCGGCGACGATCGTCTTGCCGCTGGCGGCGAGCACGGTGGCGGCGGGCGGGCGGAAGGGCAGGGTGTCGGGCACCACGCGGAGCGGTGTGGTGACCTTCAGCAGGAACGGGGACACGGGATAGGTCAGCTCGACGAAGTAGGCTGTCCAGCCTTGCGGCGGACGCGGAACGGAAGCCTCGTACCGCCCCGGCGCGGCGCTGCCCAGGGGCGTCCCCGTCCAGGGGTTCGGGCCGAGCGTGACGGCGCGGAAATCGCGGGCGGCAGCGTTGGTGGCCTGCCACAGCACGATTGCGGTCGGCGTGTCCTGGGCGTTAACGATGATGCCGCCCTCGGCGGGCATCTGCCAGGAGAACCTCGGCAGGGGAGCGCCGGTGATAAGGGCCTGATAAAAGGCGGCGGCCGAGTTCAGGGCGTCGGAAGCCTCCAGCGAGTGGCCGGTGTTGGGGACATAGCGGAGGTACTTCTGTCCGGGAAGCGAATCGAAGTAAAACTGCGAGGAATCCGGCAGGAAGAACTCGTCGCCGGCGGCGTTGACGATGTACTTGGGCATGGTCAGCCGGTCGCGGTACTCGAACGGGTCGATGATTTTGAGGAGGCTGCGCGACTCCTCCGAACCGATCCAGGCCATGAAGCCGATCTTTTCGTAGTCCTGGATGGCCGGGGCCCAGAAGCCATAGGCCTGCCAGTGATGGAAAAACGACGGTTCGAGGTTGAGCAGGTCGATCACGAGAGGGATCACGCCGACGACGCGGCTGTCGACGGCGGCGGTCAGCCATGCGGTCCAGCCGCGCTTGGAGCCGCCGGCAACGACGAACCGGTCGACGGTGCGGCCGCCGGCTTCGGGCTGGCGCACGAAATCGGTGATGACGTCCATGGCGCGGACGGCGGCCTTGGTCATCGGCAGCAGCGCGGGCCATTTCTCATCGCCGGTGCGGAGGTACTTGTCAAACGAGTAAGCCAGGATGGCGTCTTCGCTGCGAGGGGCGCTTTCGCCGGCGAAGGTCAGCGGCTGATTCGGCACCATGCGCAGGTCCGCGACTACGGTTCGGGTCTGGGCGGCGACGGAGCCTAGCAGGAAGAACTCCAACGGGCCGGGCGGACCGCCGTTGTTGGAGCCGCCGTTGATGAACAGCAGGCCGGTGGTGGAATCGACGCGGCCCGGAACGAGGATGGTGAGCCAGTGCTTCCAGGTGGTGCGATCGACTTCGGCGGGCGAGCGCCAGTTCTGCGAGTCCATTTCCAGCACGTAGGCGAGGTAACCGGCGCCGGTGTACGTGCCGACGCGCTGGTAGCGAAAAGCCGGATCCGGCTCGGCGACGTACCGGTCAAGGGCGGTGGGTGTGGCGGCCTGAAGGGCGGCCGCCAGCCAGAGCGCCGCCAGCCAGGGGATTTTCCAGTTGCGATTTCGGCTAAGAAACATCGGGCCCTCCCTTCGGCTTGTCCTCTACTTTATCTTCTTGGGGTTTCGGTTTGGGTTTGGGCAGCGGTTTGCGGGGAAGCATTTCATCCCGGACCGCGGTGTGGTAGACGAAGGAGGCAATGATGGCCGAAGCCTGCATCAAGTCGGCGGGCTGTATGTGGTCGTAGACATCGACGTTGGAGTGGTGGGTGCGTTTGCTGTACTCGAGCGGGTCCTGGAGGAACTGGAAGCCGGGCAGACCGACGGCGTCGAATGACAGGTGGTCGGTGCCGCGGGTATCGCGGATGGTGACGGTGGTGGCGCCGAGGTCATGGAAGGGCTTCAGCCAGGCTTCAAAGACGGGGCGGAGCATGTCGTTGCCCTGGAGATAGATGCCGCGGATCTTGCCGCTGCCGTTGTCGAAGTTGAAGTAGGCCGACAGGCGGGCGTGCTCGGGTTTGAGCGCCATGTCCTCGGGGTCGGCGAAATGCTCCTTGACGTAGGCCTTCGAGCCGAGCAGCCCTTGCTCCTCCCCACCCCAGAGGGCGAGGCGGACGGTTCGGCGCAGCGGCAGCTCAAGAGCCTTCAGCACCCGCATGACCTCGATGGCGACCGAGACGCCGGCGGCGTTATCGGCGGCGCCGGTTCCTCCGTGCCATGAATCGAGGTGGCCGCCGACCATGACGAGCTCGTCTTTCTTATCGCCACCGGGGATTTCGGCCAGGACATTGACCGAGTTCAGGTCGTCGTCATAGAAGCGGGCCTCGTAGTTCAGCCGGAGCCGGACCGGGATCTTCTTCTCCAGCAGGCGGGCGATGCGGTTGTAATGTTCCGGAGCGAGCGCGACCATGGGCGGGGGCACGGGATCCTCGGGCTTTTGCGAGCCGCCACGGGCGCCGGCGACGAAGCCGCCGGAGCCTTTATAGCTGATCCTGAGGGCGGCGAGGGCGCCTTCGACGGCCAGGAACTTATTCCGTGCGGTTTGGAACTCGCGCTCTTGCCGGCGCTCGGGCTCCTCGCGGCGCTTCTGGGGTTCGGGCGCCTGCGCGGTCTGTTTGAGCTCGTCGTCGGAATAGCGTTTGCCGATCGGCTCGGCGCTGAGCTCGAGGGCGCGGGGCTCATCAATCAGCACGATCTTACCCTTGAGCTGGCCCTTGTATTTTTCCAGATCCTCCTTTTTTTTGAGGACGGCGAGGACGGGCGCCGCGGTGACGGCCCCGGCGGTGCCGGGGGTCCAGGCCAGGGGGAAGCCGACGAGTGGGGCGTAGACGGGCTCGAGCAGCTCGATCGAGAAATCCGAGTACGACCAGCCCCGGCCGAATTCGAACTTCTCGGTGTGGACGTTTTGCAGGCCGAGCTCCCGGAGGCGCTTGAGACACCACTGGACGGCCGAGCGGTAACCGGGCGAGTTGGTGACCCGGGGGCCGTTAACGTCGGTGAGGTAAAACAGGTGCTCCATGACCTGGGAATTACTGAAGGCCTCCGCCTTGATGCGGTGGATGACGCTGAGGTCGGGCTGATCCTGGGCGCCGAGAGGGAGGAAAAGGAGGCCGGCGAGGGCCGGCAGGGCAAGGCATCGAAGCGGGTCCATGGGTGAAATCCGAAGAATAGCACCGCCAGCGGCGGGGTTACAATTTGAAGACCGGTGAAAATCACGATCTCGAAGGAGGACTATCTCAAGGCCATTCTGGAGGCGGAGGCCGACGGCGAGACGGTGATTGCGGCGGCTCTGGCGCGGTGGCTGAAGGTGTCGGCGCCGGCGGTGACGATGGCGATCCGGCGGCTTAAGCGCGACGGGCTGATCTCGGTGCGCAAATCCGGCCAGATTTCGCTGACCGCGGCCGGGCGGGAGATCGCCATGCGGCTGCTGACGCGGCATCAGCTCATCGAGCGCATGCTGACGGAGATCTTTGGGATGGAGTGGTATAAGGTGCACGACGAAGCCGAGCAGCTCGAGCACGCGGTGTCGGAGGATTTCGAGCGGCTTCTGGTGGCCAGGCTGGGCACGAGCGAGTTCTGCCCGCACGGCAATCGCATGGGGCTGGAATCACAGGCGGACCGGCGGCGGCGGGGCCTGGTGCCGCTGGCCGAAGCCGAGCCGGGGCTACGGGCCAAAGTGGCCAGCATTTACGAGCGCGATCGCGAACTGCTAGAGTACCTGGACCGGCTGGCGGTGCGGCCGGGCGCCCCGGTCGAGGTGGTGGCGCAAAACGTCGACGAGACGGTCACGCTGCGGGTAGGGGGCCGGTCGGTGCAGCTCGGCCGGGCGGCGGCGGGCAAAGTGTGGGTGGCGCCGCGCGAAGGCTGAGACGGCCCGGCGGCGTTTTGATAGAATCTCCGTGCAATCCCGGACAATCGGTGAGGAAGTTCTTATGGCGAGAGTCAAGTTCATCATTTGCTTATTAGCTGCTTTCCTGCCGGCGCTTCCGGCGGCGGGGCAGCAGAGCCGGCGGCCAAACATCCTGTTCGTGTTCGCCGACGATCACGCCTACCAAGCCATCAGCGCCTACGGCTCGAAGATCAACCACACGCCGAACATCGACCGGCTGGCGCGCGAGGGCATGCGCTTCACCAACTGCCTGGTGACGAATTCGATTTGCGCCCCGAGCCGGGCGGTCATCCTGACGGGTAAGTACAGCCATCTGAATGGCGTGCTGGACAACCGCCTGGAGTTCGACGGCTCGCAGCCGACATTTCCCAAACTGCTTCAGAAGGCCGGCTATCAGACGGCCATCGTGGGCAAGTGGCATCTGAAGTCGGAACCGACGGGTTTCGACTACTGGGAGGTGCTGCCGGGCCAAGGCTTCTACTACAACCCGGATTTCCTGGTGGCCGGCGGCAAGCGCCAACACGAGGGCTATGTGACGACGATCATCACCGACCTCGTGCTGGACTGGTTGAAGAACGGGCGGGACCCGAACCGGCCCTTCCTGCTGATGTATCAGCATAAAGCACCGCACCGGAACTGGATGCCGGGGCCGGAGCACCTGACGCTGTACGACGGCGTCGAGATCTGGGAGCCGCCGACACTGTTTGACGACTACACGCACCGGGCCAGCCCGGCGAGAAACCAGGAAATGGAAATCGCCCGGCACATGATGCTGGGGGGCGATCTGAAGGTCGAGCCGGACCCCGACACGCCGGAGACGGACCGGAACATGCGGGCCTGGAAGGCCAATTGGGGGCGAATGACCGAGGCGCAGCGGCGCGTCTGGGACGCCGCCTATAAGCCCAAAAACGAGGCGTTCAAGAAGGCGAACCTGACCGGCCGCGACCTCGTGCGCTGGAAGTATCAGCGATACATCAAGGACTACCTGCGCTGCATCGCGTCGGTCGACGACAACCTCGGCCGGGTGCTGCGCTACTTAGACGAGACGGGCCTGGCGGACAACACGGTGGTGGTCTACAGTTCCGACCAGGGCTTTTACCTGGGCGAGCACGGCTGGTTCGACAAGCGGTGGATGTACGAGGAGTCGCTGAAGACACCGCTGATTGTGCGGTGGCCGGGGGTGATCGCGCCGGGCAGCGTGAACAACTACCTGGTCTCAAATCTCGACTTCGCGGAAACGTTTCTGGATATTGCGGGCGTTGAGGTCCCGGCCGATATGCAGGGGCGCAGCCTGGTGGGCCACTTTCGCGGCGAGGTCCCGAACGACTGGCGGCAGAGCTTCTACTATCACTACTACGAAGGCGGTGTGGCCCACAACGTCCCGCGTCATTACGGGGTCCGGACGGCGACCCACAAGCTGATCCACTATTATGAAACCAACGAGTGGGAACTGTTCGACCTCGAACTGGACCCGTACGAGCTGCACAGCGTTTACGGAGACCCGAAGTACGAGCGCATTCAGAAAGAGCTGCACGAAGAGCTGGCGCGGCTGCGCCAGGAGCTGAGGGTCCCGGAGAAGGATCCCGACCAGTAGCGGGTTTTGGCTGCGACCAACCGGCGGGCACGTTCATCCATAGCTGTTGAGAGGTGATTACGAGAATATGAATTTGATTGGACAGAAAGCACCCGAGTGGAAAGCGATCGCCTACGTCAAGGGCGAGCAGAAGGAGGTCAGCAGCCAGGACTACGCCGGCAAGTGGTATGTGTTGTACTGGTATCCGCTGGACTTCACGTTCGTCTGCCCGACGGAGATCCGAGGATTTGAGGCGCTGCTGAAGGACTTCGCGGCCGACGGCATCTCGGTCATCGGCGCCAGCACGGACTCCTTCTATTCGCATAAAGCGTGGTTTGCTGACAAGTCCACCTTTCCCAACGGTGTTACGCACCCGGTGCTGGCCGACACCGGCCATCAGGTCAGCAAGGCGTTCGGCGTGCTGAACGAGGAGGCAGGCATCGCCTACCGGGCCACGGTGATTGTGGACAACAGCGGTGTGGTCCGGGCGGTGTCGATCAACGATGTGCAGGTGGGCCGGAGTCCGGCCGAAGTCTTGCGGACGGTGCAGGCCTTCCAGAGCGGCGGCTTGTGCGGCGCCGATTGGCACAAGGGCGAGAAGTTCGTCGCTTAACACGCCCCCCAGCGCCGCGGTTGACGGAAGGCAGCGGCGGCGCTGGAATTTCCCCGTCACCTAAAAGGGTTGCGAGCCCCGGCGCCGAGGCGGGCAGTGTTACCTGGACGCGATATCGCGGCCTAAAGCGCCTTTTAGTCATTGTTCCTCCGCCTTCTCCCCGGTACAATAAGCCGAAGGGCTAGTTTGCCCGACAAACTGAATCCAGGGAGTACGGGATCATGAGAAGGCCGGTTGCTGTGTTTTTGGCTGTCACGGTGCTGCTGTCCGCGCCGGCTTGGACGCAGACCGACAGAGGCATCATCACCGGCACGGTATCGGACGCTTCGGGCGCGGTCGTTCCGGGCGCACAGGTCACCGTGACGAACGTAAGGACGAATGCATCGTTTGCGACCGAGTCGACGGCGACCGGCAACTACACGGTGCCGTCGCTGCCTCCGGGCACTTACCGGGTGCGCGTGGAGTCGCCAGGGTTCAAGGCATTTGAGATCTCCAACGTCGTAGTGATCGCGGGCGGGACTGCGCGGGCCGACGCGATCCTGGAGGTCGGCCAGATCACCGAGTCGATTTCGGTGACGAGCACGCTGGCCCAGATCCAGACCGAGACGGCCAAGGTGAGCACGCAGGTGTCGACCAAGCTGGTGGATGAGTTGCCGCTGGTGGTGGGCGGGGCCATGCGCGGGGCGTTCGATCTGGCCCTTATCACGCCGGAAGCCAACCAGCCGGATATCGACTCCGACAAGGCGTTCAACATCGGCGGGGGGCAGGCGGCTTCCTACGGGGCGACGCTGGACGGCGTGTCGATCCTGACAGGGCGTTTCAACTCCGTGCAATGGGCCAACGTGAACACGCCGTCGGTGGACGCCATCACCGAGTTCACGGTCGAAACCAACGGCTTCAAAGCTGAGTACGGGCGCGCTTCGGGCGGACTGATCACGTTCGCTTCCAAGTCGGGCACCAACGAGTTTCATGGCACGGCCTATGAATTCCTGCGCAACGACGCGCTGGACGCGCGGCGCTTTTTCGAAAACGAGAAGGGAGTCTACAAGCAGCACGATTTCGGCTTCAGCGCCGGCGGCCCGGTGCTGATTCCCAAGGTGTACAACGGCAAGAACCGGACCTTCTGGTTCGCCGCTGGGGAGTGGTTCCGCAACCGCGTTGGCGCCAGCAGCGGGCGCTTCAGCGTGCCGACACCGGAGATGTACCAGGGCGACTTTACCAACTGGGTGGACGCCAACGGCAAGATGCTGCCGATCTACGACCCCAGCACGCAGCGGCCGAACCCGAGCGGCTCGGGCTTCATCCGCGACCCATTTCCGGGCAACCGGATTCCCCAGGCGCGTTTCAGCCCGCTGGTGACCAACTACTTGAAGATCATCGGCGACTCGGTGTTCCCGAACAACGGCGCTGCGCCGGGCACCAGCGACTACGTGCGGAACAACTACATTAACGACGTCGGCACGGCGCTTGACCCGTGGACGAAATTCTCCGTCAAAGCCGACCACAACTTTTCCGAGAACACCAAGGTCAGCTTCCTGTACAATTACGGGCTCCACGAGCGCACACCGGGGCCGGAAGGCTTCCCCGGGTTGCCCGGGCTGGTCAACCAGAACCGCATTGACAACCAGAAGAGCGACGTCTACCGGGGTACGTTCACGAAAGTGTTTTCGCCGACGGTGGTCTTCTATGCCTATGGGGGAGTGAACTTCTGGAAAGAGCGGCACGACGCCATCACGCTGGACGGCGATTGGGAAGCGAAGGGCGTGTGTTTAAAGGGGGCCTGGGACTGTAACCGCAACCTGCTGAAAGTGGACTTTTCCGACTACAGCAACTGGGTAGCGGCGGCCTACGACGGCTCGGAGAACTTCGTCTTCAGCTACGGCAACGACCTGACGTGGATCAAGGGCAAGCACACGCTCAAATTCGGTTATTTGTGGGAGCGGATCCATTACAACGGTTTCGGCCAGCAGACGATCGGCGGGCTGGTGCGGGGCGACCGGCGCTCGACCAGCGTGCCAAACAACAACAACCTGAACACGGGCGGGGGCAACGGCTTCGCCAGTTTTCTGATCGGCCACTCTTACTCCGGCGGCACCGAGAACGACCGGTTCGTCGGCCAGCAGTGGCGCAGCCACGCCTGGTACGTGCAGGACGACTGGAAGGTGGCGCCGCGGCTCACACTGAACCTGGGAGTGCGGTATGAATTCACCCTGCCGCCCCAGGAGCAGAAGGACCGCTGGAGCGACTTTACGCCCACCAAGCCGAATCCACGCGCCGGCGGCATTCCCGGGGCCTTGCGTTTCGCGGGTTTCGGCGAAGGCCGGGAGAACTCGCGGACGCTGGTGGACGGCTGGTACGGCGGCATCGGGCCGCGCGTGGGACTGGCGTACCAGTTGGACAACAAGACCGTCCTGCGGGCCTCTACGGGCATCAGCTACGGCGTGGTGAAGACGGTGACGGGTTCGACGCATTTTGAGGGCGCGATTTTGATTTTCCGGCCGTCGAGCCTGGACAATGGGGTGACGCCGGCGTTCCTTATTGATGAGGGGCTGCCGCCGTACACGCCGCCGCCCTCGGTGGACCCGAGCTTTTCCAACGGGAACAACACGGCCTACTGGGACAACGAAGCGGTACGCCTGCCGACCAACTACCAGTGGACGTTCAGCATTCAGCGGCAACTGTCGAACACGGTGGTCTTCGAGGCGGCTTACAACGCTACCGTGGGTGCGCACCTGGTGGCCGGGCTGAAGAACATGAATCAAGTTCCCTTCAGCGTGCTGGAGAAATACGGCCGGAACGTGCTGACGAGCAACGTGGATTCGGCCGTGGCCAAGGCGGCGGGCATCACGCGGCCCTACCCCAACATCGACTGCGACTTTTCGACCACTTGCCGCCCGGTCAGCGTGGCTCAGGCCCTGCGCCCCTTCCCGCAATACCTGACGATCCAGACGCGCCAAGGCCATGGCGACAAGAGCGGCCACTCGAGCTACCACGCCATGGTTCTTAAGATTGAGAAGGCGTACTCGTCCGGGCTGACGCTCCATGACTC
>FWPU01001484.1_pt1 | contig 69666 bp, 74 predicted proteins | sample 2228361 | NCBI WGS metagenome assembly FWPU01 (sample SAMEA103939777, study PRJEB20133) | metagenome
GGTAGAATTCATGGATGAGCGACCCGTTAACCGCATCTTCCTTCTGGAGTTCGTACAGGCCTTTGAGGATGGTAGCCAGTGTTGAGGGCATCCTATTACTTGTATAAAAATATCTTGCATTTGAACCCTATTTTTAGTGGGGCCAGTGGGATTTGAACCCACGATCTCCAGCGCCCCAGGCTCGTCGGTTGTTTTTGGCAACCTCTGACATCCTAGACCAAGCTAGACTATGGCCCCTCACGGTTTGACATCAGAAAACCTCTATTAAACCTACAGAATCAATTTCTCACGCAGGCCCGAGCTCGACGACATTCTTGTTCCGGAAATTCATGATCTACGTTTCATATTCGTCGATAGAGATATGATGAAGGTTTCTGTTGTCGCAAGAAATGAAGGCTGCAAAACGGTGTAATCCCTGCAATAAGACGTGACCCAAAAAGGGTAGCTGTTGCAGATCACCAGATCGCGGTGCTCTTCGCCAAGCATGGCCTGTGATATTTGCCCGGCCGTAAACAATGAACACCATGCCACCATTATTAGACTGCCTTCATGCGCTTGAATGAGAAGATCCCGAATACCCCTAACGCAGTAGTATACGCCACGAGAATCGCAACGTCAAATTCAAACGTGTTGCTACCCACTCCAAGCATCGAGTGCCGCAATGCGTCCACTCCGTACGTCGCAGGGTCTACTGTGGTCAGCACTCCAAGCCAGCTTGGAAGATTGTCTAGAGGAAAGAGCGCGCCAGAAAGGAAGAACAGCGGAAACACCACAAAGCTGACTATCATCTGGAACCCCTCAAGGCTGTACATATAGCTGCCAAGCGCAAGCCCAAGCGAGGTGAGACCAAACGACATCAACAATATTATCACAACCACCTGCGCAAGGGACACCGGAGTGAAAGGAATGCCTATTGCGGCTCCAATGGCAAGCAATATGGCGGCCTGTATCAGAGAGGTGGTCATTCCTCCCAGAGTCTTACCGATAAAGACCCCGCTCCTGCTGACGGGCGCAACCATCACGCTCTTGAGAAAGTCGAACTTGCGGTCCCAAATGATGTATGAGCCAAAAAACACAGAGCTAAATATTATCGACATTGCCACTATGCCGGGAAAGATGAACTGCTGGTAGTCAACGCCGGGCACAGTTACCGGGCTGGCTGCGCCAAGACCGGATCCAATTACAAAGAGCCACAATACAGGAGTAAATGTGGACGCAACAAGCCGGCTCTTTTCTCTCAAGAAGACCTTGAACTCGCGCAGCCATAGTGCGTATATCCTTGTCAGCGATTCCTCTATGCCACTACCACCACTAATCGTACTTTGCAAATCTCTCCATGAACCCCCCTTCGGCCTGTTCCTTGTCAATGTTCCTTCCGGTTAACTGTATGAATACGTCATTAAGTGTCGGGCTTGCAAATTCGGCCGACTCGGCCTCGACGCTCTGAAGCAGCACCGGCAGGGCCTTTTTCGCATCTTTGACTGATAGTACCAAGAAGCCGTCGCTTTGTTCTGCCTTTTGCACGAATTCAAACTGCCTAATCCTTTCGATGCTGTCCTTTGTCTTGAGCCTGATGATATCGCCTCCAAGCCCGGCCTTCAAGGCTGCCGGTGTGTCGAGTGCCACTATCTTACCTTTATCAATGATGCCGATCCTGTCGCAAAGCATGTCCGCTTCTTCCATATAATGCGTCGTCAAAATGACCGTAACTTTTTCCTCGTGCACTAATCGCTTGACATACTTCCACATGCTTTCCCTGCTTGCAGGGTCGAGCCCGAGTGTTGGCTCGTCCAGAAACATCACCTTTGGTTTGTGCGGCAAGCCACGCGCAATTTCAAGACGCCTGCGCATCCCTCCGGAATAGGTCTTGACTTGGTCATGCTTGCGCTCTGTCAATCCCACCAGCTCGAGTACCTCGTCAATCCTACTTTGTCGCGTATGCCGCGGTACACTGTACAGCATGGAATGCAGATGCAGGTTTTCATATCCCGTGAGCATGTCGTCGCTGCTCGGAGCTTGGAACACAATCCCGATGCTCGCGCGCACCTTTGCCGGCTGGCTGACAATGTCATAACCGTTTACGGTTGCAGTGCCGGATGTCGGTTTGAGCAAGGTGGCGAGCATGTGGATGGTCGTAGTCTTGCCGGCGCCGTTAGAACCCAGCAGTCCGAAAACCTCATTTTCATAGATGTCCAGCGTCAAATTGTCGACTGCCGTCAGGTCGCCGTACTTTTTGACCAAGTTCCGTATCCGTATCATCGAGCGAGTAAGGGATCGCAGTTGTGGGTATTATGCCTTGACATTACATGTTGTATAGAACAAAAAGGAAAAAGAAGAAAAACGATGATGACTATTATTACTACTACTTCGCACCTATCTTGAACATCTTGGTTCCGCAGACCGAGCAGATGCCTTGGGTGGCGGGCTTGCCGTTCTTCATAGTGACCTTTTTCTCGTCTTTCATCATCCTCTTTGCCTTGCACTTGACACAATATGCTTCTGTTGCCATGGTGCCCGTATGCCGGTGGGGGTAAAAGAAGCTTTCCTCGTGTTACGTTTCCGGGACCAGCCAGTCTATGAGAGAGTCTAGTTCCTCACACCTTATGGTCACCCGGATGGGTCCAAGAGGCGATTCCTGCTCATCCTCAACTATGGCGGCTATACCAACTGCTGCGGCCTGCTTGTTGAGGAGAAACCAAGTACTATCGCCTGCGCGATTATCGAGCAACATCCTTCTCAACACCCCCATCGCCGATCTAGAGCGCACCTGCTCATATAGCAACGAAAGAGACTCACTCCCGGTCGCATGTCCTATTACCCTGCTACCATATCGAAACTCAGGCGAACACCGCTCTATGATGTTCTCAACTGCATTGATCACTTTTTGCGGATCCTCGGAGGGGTTGACCGGAGCCTCCACCTTTACGTCGATCGGCGACCCGATTGCCGGTTTTTTCAATCCCTGTTCGCCTCTTCAAGCCAGCCTTTTACAATATCACATGCGTGTTGCTTTAGCTGGTCAAGCGTAAGGTCATTGTTTGATATCGTCTCGTCTGCGAGCGCGATCGCTTCACTTATTCCTACTGAAAGTTCCCGCTTGTCTCTGCTGGCAAATTCGTCAGTGCTCGACGGCGCGTCTGATCTGCCGCGGTCGACAAGGTGCTTAAATCGAGTCTCCTGCGACGCATGAATCGCCAGCAATTTGACATGCCCGGCCTTTTTCAGAACTTCCACTTCAGGAATGCTGCGAATGCCGTCAATGACAACATTGCCAGAATCTTGATCTCGCTCCAGTTTGCGCAGGACAAGATGCGCGACTGCTCCCGGCCCAAGATCCTGTCGCAACTTCAACATCATTTTGCCAAGGTTGGCATCGGTCGGCTCCAGGTTCAGCCTTTGTGCCTCTTCTCTGACTGCGTCACCCATTGTCACCGCCGTAAATCCTTTCTCCTTCAGAAAAGAGGTGACAGTAGATTTGCCGGCCCCCGGCATGCCGGTGAGACAGACAAAGAGCCTCTTTGGCATGGTTATTCTGCCGACAGATCCCAGTAGGTAGCGTCCTTGAATTCTTCCTTTGGCTTGCCGAGTGCCTTCCACTCTTTGAACGACTTTGGGTACAGTTTCACGTTCTGGAATCCTGCCAGCCGTAGCGCGTAATAAGTAAGACCCGAGAGCGTCCCGACGCTTCCACAGTACGTGATGATTTCAGAATCGCCAGTAATTCCGCGGTTTTCAATAAAGCGCTTCAGTTCGTCGGCCCTGCGCAGTATGCTGCCGTTAGAGCCTACCATAGTATACGGGATGTTTTTTGCGCCGGGAATGTGTTCGGTCAAAAAGTTCAGTCGCTCGCGCGAGTCAACCAGAATCTTACCCTCCCGGGACTTGGCTGTCTCGACGTACGAAGCATCGGCATAGATGTCTTTGTTAATGTTTAGCGAATGCTTTGATCTTGGAAATGTGCGGACTCGCTTTTCAGTTTCAAGCCCAAGTTCCTTCCACTGCTTGAACGTCATCTCGAGAAGAGCTGTGTTGGTGTGGCCTACGTACTGAAATGTCCATGCGACCCTTGCAGCCAGTGCACCAAACGTGTCGTCGTACACAACCACAGGCATGCTATCAGTAATGCCAAGATCCTGTAAGATCTCCACAATCTTTTCCGGTGTGTCGTTTTCAAGCACCCGGGCAAGCGGTAGTGAAACTGCAGTTGGTATGTGTTCCTGCTTGTAGTCGTCTGCCTTTCGGACATCCACCACCCTTACGGCCTTCTTACGTATCAGTGAGCGCAGAGTATCTGCATCACAGACTATAGGAAGCCGGGCTGCGCCAGAGGATGATTTCTTTGTAGCAGCTGCCTTCTTTTTCGCAGCCTTGCCGGTCAAGCCGCACATTCTCCTCTCGCAGTCTTGGCAGAAAAGCGTGCGTCGCTGCCGTAATCCATGTACGCATCAGGATCCTTGTCCGGCAGAGGCAGCTGAACGACCTGAGCAATGGCCGCCTTCATATCTTCGAGGTTCTTTATCGCGCCCGCCCCTTGCCCCTTTATTATGCTGACTACCCACTGGTGTAAAGTCTCGTTTCCAGATTTGTGCTGTCTGTACAACTCGATCACCTTCAATACCGTGTCAATCACCCGCTTTGCCGGCACTCGCATCACAGCCTTGCCAAGCTCACCGTGCTCACCGGCGCTTCCGCCAAGGAGCATCGTGTAGGTCGGAACCATTGCGTTGTTCATTCTTGTGGCTCCTCCGAAGAAGCCGATCGTAGCAATCTCGTGCTGTCCGCAAGAGTTGGGGCAGCCGCTTATCTTGATTGTCGCATCGCGCAGCGAGTCGTCAGTATCAAGCCCAAGCTCCAGGAATTTGCGCTGTACCTCCTTGGCAAGCCTGTGTGAGTTTGTTATCGCAAGGTTGCAAGAGGTAGTGCCCGAACAGCCAACCGCTGACGTGATTGTGAGCGCGCCGGGGTTTGCAAGGCCAGCTGACGCGAGCTTTTCATAAAAGTCTCGAAGTTCAGTGCCACGGACATAACGTATTGCAAAGTTCTGCTGGGGCGTGTTCCTTGCAACGCCTTCTGCAGAGTAGTCGCGGATTGCAGAGGCAAGCACCCTGAGCTGACTTGCAGTGATGTCACCTGCCCCAAGCGTGACAAAGACTGTAAAGTAACCTTCCTGTTTCTGCGGGACAACGTTTGTGTGCAGCCACCGCTCATATGCAGGGCTTTCCTTCGTAACCTGTTCGTTTAGCATGGGCAGCCTCGCCATGCGTGGTGCCTTGGGTAGCTGTCTCGTGTCCTCCTGTGACTTTACATCGAATGATTGCGCAGTAGAGTAGGAAGTCGTCATTTCCACTATCGAGCGCTCCTTCAAGACCATCTTTTGGAACTTTTCCCAGCCGGTCTCGTGCACCAGATAGCGCATCCTGTTCCTTGCCATGTTCTCTCTGTTCCCGTGCCTGTCAAAGAGCCTTACTGCTGCCATGCATGTAGCAAGCACCCGTTCTTCTGGTGTAAAGTCTTCTAGCTGGTGGCCGATGAACGACGCAGCCCCGAGTCCGCCACCGAGATAGATCTTGAAGCCTCTGATCCCGTCTTTGACCTCAGGCACAAGCCCAATGTCTGCGATCCTTACCAGACCATGCTGGTCGCAGCATGCAAAGTTGATCTTAAACTTGCGCGGAAGGTTCTGACACATGGGATTGCGTAGAAAGAATTTCGCAATCGCCATAGCATATGGAGTAGCATCAAATGCCTCGTTTGGACACACCCCGGCAAAGTGGCTGCACATGACGTTGCGGACGGTGTTGCCGCACGCTTCTCTTGTAGTCAGCCCGGCTTCCACGAGACCCCTCATTACCTCGCTGACGTCTTCCAGCTGCACCCAATGGAGCTGAATGTTCTGGCGCGTAGAGACATGTGCGGATCCTATCGAAAAGGCCTCAGAAAGGCTCGCTATCTTTTCGATCTGTTCTGGCGTAATTTCGCCGCCAGGGACCTTTATCCTGACCATGCTGTAATCCATGTGAAGGCGCGATCCATATGCCCCGTGCTGGAGGCGGAAGCGCCGAAAATCATCCTCCGACATCTTCCCCTGCCTGAAAAGCTTGACTCTCTTTGCAAAAATCTCGGCTTCCTCCTCACGGCCCCACTTTGGGTTGGGCTTTGGCGGAGAGATGCCCTTTTGTCTAGGATTAACATTAACAGCCCGTGATTTCTTCATTATATATGCGTGAAAAGTGTACATCAAATCATATATTTTTTGTGGATATGGGAGGTATTGGCAGCAATTCTTGAGACAGGCGGCAATATACAGTATCTACTATTCAGAGAAGCGTTTTAATCCGATCGGTCCGCGTTTATGTCATGGCTAAGAAGAAGGCAAAGAAAGCGAACACCAAGAAGGTCAACTACATTCCAAAAGGATTCCACTCAGTGACACCGGGTCTTGCCATACGCGACGCAGCCAAAGCGATCGACTTTTACAAGAAGGCGTTTGGTGCGAAGGAAAAATTCCGCATGTCAGGCCCCGACGGCAAGATTATGCATGCCGACATCATGATTGGCAATTCGCACATAATGCTAGGAGAGGAGGATGCCCAGATGAACCACCTCTCGCCACTGTCTCTCAACGGATCCCCGGTGGGCCTGTACATCTATGTCAGGAATGCCGATAAGGTTTTTGATCAGGCTGTCAAAGCCGGCGCCAGTGTGACGATGCCAATGACGGATCAGTTCTGGGGCGACCGCGCAGGCATGATTGCAGACCCCTTTGGACACAAGTGGTGGATCGCAACCCGCAAACGCAACCCCACTCGAAAAGAGATAGCAAAAGCTGTGGAAGAAATGTCGGCCCAGCAGGCGAAACAATAACACAAGCTTAAAATCACCTATCCGCTGGCTTTTTTCACTGACAAATGGGCAAGAGAACTCTGGTACGTAGAAGGGGCCGCGGAGGGAAGCAGTTCAGGGCGGTCACTGTAGGCAAGATTGCGCCCGCAAAATACCCGAACTTCAAGTTAGAAGATCATCACGCTGGCAGGGTTGTTGACATTATTCACGAAAGAGGACGTGATGCACCCCTGGCAAAGATTCTATTTGACGACGGAAGATATTCTTATGTTCCTGCACCAAACGGCACGATTGTAGGGAATACCATAGAAGTAGGCACTGGCACAGCTGCTAGGACAGGAAACATTATGGCGTTGGAATCAATCCCAGATGGCACTGTCGTTTGCAACATTGAAAGGAATGCAGGTGACGGAGGCAAGCTGATCAAGTCAGCAGGTTCATCAGCAGTGGTGTTTGCCCATGGAACCGAAGGTGTTACGGTCAAGTTCCCATCAGGCAGATTCCTCACTCTTAACCAAAAGTGCAGGGCAATGATCGGCGCAGTAGCAGGAGCAGGCAGGAAGGAAAAGCCATTCCTGAAGGCAGGTACACGTGCAAAGTACATGCAGGCACACGGCAGGCTTTACCCAACAGTCAGAGGCATCGCTCAAGCTGCGGTCTATCACCCGCACGGTGGTGGAAGACACCAGCATATCGGGCGCCAGTCATCAATAGGCAGGACAACACCTCCAGGTCGCAAGGTAGGCAACATTGCCCCAAGAAAGACAGGTAGGGGCAGGATAAAGGACCCTAACCAGATGAAGTCCTGATTCTTTCCCTTTTTGTGGAAAGAGCTGCGCGTAACGGCTATATTCTATTCCCTATTTTACGGCATGTAAACATATGAAAGCAGAGCAGTTTTCAAGAAATGTCTTGGCGTTGGATCCAGATAATATCAGGTTCGTCGGAGTTATGGAAAAGTCCGGACACCTCTATGCCAGTGCTACAAAGAACGGCACTGAGGAATACCTGAAGGGAAGGAATCCCGAGATAAGCCTCGCCCAGTCTGTCTACATCGTCGATCTACGAAAGATGTTCACCCAAGAGCTTGGGAACCTGACTGCGGTGGTCTACTCGTATGACAAGGTCAAGCTCATCAGTTTACCCGTCAAGGAGCACGTGCTCGTCATTTCTGTCGAGCCGAAGGTCGGTACAGACCAGATTGTGGAAAAGATAGTCAAGTATATCAAGTCAGTTGAAAGCGAGCTCTCGCTTTACCCGCCAAGCAACATCATAAATGAAGAGAAGAAGGAAGCTCTGAGGAACCTGCACCACTCGGGTATTTCGGAAGAGCTGATTGCAGAGCAGCTCGATCTTGACGTCAATACTGTCAAGATGTTGATAGCTGAGATAAAATGAACTGGCGCTAAACAAGTTCCATAGCCCCCCACCTCCATTGTATTCATCGGGTTCCAGTCTAACTACCCTAGCAACGGTTCCGGGCAGGATCACCGGCTTTTCCCCGCTCAGTCCTCCTTTGGGAATAACTACAGGATGATGAGACTCGACCCTCTCCCAACGAGACAGAAATAAGGCCTCAGGCTAGGTTGGGCCACTTCTAACCAAGATTCGCTCTCTGTAGCTGTATAGCAGGTTGCACTACTACTCGGCTTGGTTCCACGCGGGTAATGTCGGCATGCGCCACAGACGCCGCTTCATCATTCTCATCTACATACATTTGAGGCACAGAGACAGTTTCTAAGAAAAATTTGTGATGACAATTCATCATTTGTCCGCTGGACGAGTCTAAGGGTGTCTTCTCGCCACTTTTCCACAATAAGACAACAGCCATCACCCAATCCCCTTGAATTTTTCAAGGGATTTCCACATGTACCAGGTTGCGACGCTACAGTAGGGCTTCCAAGGGCGCGCAATATTCCTCATGATTTCAGGAGTTGGAAGCTCACCAAGTGAATATGCTTTCTGCATAGCCTTTCTGAGCCCGAGGTCTCCCACAGGCAGAACATCTTCTCTGCCAAGACAGAATATCAGAAACATTTCTGCTGTCCACCGGCCTATGCCCTTCACCTGTACCAGCTGCTCGATTACCTCTTCGTCATGCAGTTTGGACAGCTGAGAAAGTTTCAGTCTGCCGTCAGATGCCCTTGCAGCGAGATCCTTGAGGTACTCTATTTTTCGTCCAGAAAGGCCAGCAGCACGCAATTCAGAATCCTTTGTATCCAACAGTTGTGCCGGTCGCGGAAACCTACCATAGATCTCGATAAATCGCTTGTATATCGCATCTGCCGCACTGCCAGCGAGCTGCTGGTAGATTATTGCTTCCACCAAGGAGCGGAACGGGTCTTTTCGAAGTTTGATTTCATATGCACCGACCGACTCTATAATCGCGGCAAGCTGCGCGTCAACTGTTGATAGGTGTTTCAATGCTTCTTCGGCAACCATTGGCTTTCACACGGGTAGCGACTTGAGCACTATTTCAAAGTTTGACTTTGTCTGGTCTCGCTTGTAGGTCTTCAGCGCCAGGAGTACTTTTTCCCTGTCGACCCGTAACGTCTTTTGCACAATTCCTGCGATTCTCCCGTGCAAGAAGATCGACTGTGCGGCGGCAGTCACGTTGCTTGTCCTTCGGGTAGTGCTTGCGCTTTCAAAGTCAATGATAAACGGCTTACTTGATACTATAACGTGCCTGTCAAGTCTGCTCAGTTCTCCGTGGTCAAGACCAACTCGGTCTAGATTGTAACAATGTTCAAGCACGGTCCTTGCCATCATGCGCAACTTCGACTCCGGCGCGTCAGCGACCCAGCCCACTATGCTCTGACCGTCGACAAACTCCATGGCTATCAGGTTCTTTGTGGACCCTTCAAGACGAGGTCCGACACCAGCACCGTTTGCGATTCTGTGTAAACGCACTTCATCATCCATGGTCTTCCTGTCAGCATCCATCCGCCTAATCTTTAGAGCACAGGTCTTGCTTCCAATTCTCGCCCTGAGCACGATTCCGACATGACCCTTCCCGACTACATGCGATCCGTTGATTGTCGTCCTGCCTCCAAGCGCTATGGATGTCACTCCAAGCGACTCCATTTCGGCTATGCGATTGTTGTATTCGCTCTCAGAAAAGCGCGGGTAGCAAATGAGCGGCATCAGTTCGGGCGTCCTGATGTCAAGTTCATCCGAAAATGAGACGCTCTGTCGAGACAACATCGCTGATAACCTCCTTTGCAATTCCTTTTGCTTTTGTATTTCCGCCATAAATTTTGAATTTGCCCGCAACAATCAGGTCCTTTGGGATTCCGCTGCTCTCTGCATTTTGTAGTAGTGATCTAGCGAACTTGATGGCATCAGTAGCATTTCGATCAACCAACATTGCGACCCTCATTTCCTTGTCAACCCAGACCATGTGTGACTTTTTCTTTCCTGCAAGAAACCTGGCAGCATCCATCCGCCTGAAAATTTCAGGACCTCTCCTCTTTGTATATGGCGGCAGAGTCATTGACTCTAGCAAGAATGCCAATGCAGCAGACTTTTTTTCGTCGGTAATGCACGAGCTCCGCAATACGACAAAGCCCGCCAGCTGAAGCTGCTTTGCAATTGCACTGGTTCCCCTCTTTAGCTGCCCCCACACCACGTCTGGGCTCCGCTCCTTATGAGAGAATTCCGCTACAAGCACGTTAGAGTATAGCTTTTTTGTGTCGGTGCCGCGTCTGTATCCCTTGAAAAACTGGGCAGATGGCCGGTCCAGAAAGGACCTTGCCGCAAGCATAAACCTGCCGACATTCTCTGGCGAAATGGCAGTGCCAAGATTGCGCCTGCTATCGATTGGATCGATAATGATAATCGTGCTGTTAAAGCCCTTGATCACGTCCGGGTCATAATCTATGCTGGATACTATTTGCCGCTCCTGCCAGTCCGCCGCTGCGCGCAAGGTTTCTTCAAACGATCCGTACTTGTGCACCAGTACTTCCGAGACGTAGCCACTAAAGCCCGAAGTAGAGATTTCGGCTCCATATATCCCAAGCGATTTGAGAAACTTTTTCAACAGCCTGGCCTGTTTTCTCTTTTCGTCATCGAAATTCCTGCTGATAAATTCGGTGTGGAAGGGAGACCTGTCCGCAGCGCTCTGCCACCTTCCCTGCTCGACATCATAACATGGCACAACGTTTATCCGGACCTTTTTTACAAACGCCTCGACGTAAGGGTGGTCAGAATAGCGTAGTCTCGGCTTGTATTTCCTTAATGCCCGCAAACCAACAGACGTTCCAAGCTCTTCAAACTTTTCTACAGGCACAGAAGGCTTGACCTTGAAAAAGATATCAATATCTGCATCGCCGCTAAGCCATGTCCCCTTTGCAAAAGACCCACCAAAGGCAACGCTTACAATGTCGCTTATTCCAGAGACGTGCTCCTCCACAAGTTCCTTAGCCTTCTCAGCCACCGCGGTTATACGGCGCTCTTCGCTAGACGAAGGCTCGCACAGAGGCAGCACCTTTTCCACCACGGCGCTGATGTCAGACATACACCAGTTCACTTCTTGGCTGCTACGGTATAAATGTTCGAGTAGGTAGGCCCAGAGGGAGAAAGGTCGCTCTTTTTGAGGTGCAGCCTGTCTATCAGGTCAGAACCAAAAGTCTGGTTTTGATATTTTGCTGCAATGTCATTTATTGCTACAGGTCGTCCCCTTGCGCGGAAGATGGTCATGTGTGGAGAAAACGGCTTGTCGGCGGAAAATCCAAGATCGGCCATCTTGGCAATCACATTGTTTGCGAGCGCAGTCAGTTTTTCCCCACCCGCAGGGTCCACTCCTACCCAGATCACGCGGGCGGACGCTGGCCTTGGAAATGCTCCGACCCCCACATAAGTCACAGAAAAGGGCTCAAAGCGCACTTCGGCCATCTTGTCCTTTATCTTCAAGACATCGCAGTCGCTCTTTTCGCCAAGGAAAATAAGGGTAAAGTGAAAGTTCCGGGCTTCTACCGGCTTGACATCCCTTGCACTCCACCCCGCACTGGACATTATCTCGCTTTGCAGCTTGGCTATAGCACCTGATGAAACATCGACTGCGATAAAGATCCGCATTGTTTGAATATCTCCGGGCTTCAGTATATTATTTGCACGTTCTGTTCTACATTTCGGTGCCCACCTGCTCGCCTGTCCAAGCTATCAGGCACCTGGCGCCAGATGTCGCACGCAAATTGGTTGAGGTTTGGATCGTTGTAGTCAGGCCCCGGGTCTTCCAAGATCCATGATGCAGATTATCGTAGGATATGGAATAAGGCAGTTGTTGTTTGATGAAAGGTTTCAAATACGCCAGAGAATTATGAATTCTGTTGGCCGGAGCGGATAGTTTCGCAGTCGAGCAGGGTAAGGCGCAGGAGGTTATAGAGTGGATGAACGCTCACGCCGAAAAGAACAACCAAAAGTTCAAAGCAAAACTGTCAGGCTATACGATGCAGACGACCAGATTTGGAACTTTTGAGATAATATCGTGGAGCGGTGAATGGCCGGTAGCACGCAACCTGATCAAGAAGGCGAGTGGCAAGGTCGGAGCCAAGGTCATAGAATCGGGCTACCACGAAAAGCGCGACCTGCTCGTTGCGATGTTTGGCAGCCCCTCGGAATTTGGCAAAGTGTATTCAAACGGCAAGCTGGTCGGCCAGATAGAGATGGTCAAAAAGTCCGGCAAGTGGATTTCAAAGACCGAGAGTTTTGCCTGACTACTTGTGGTTCTTCAAGTAAACCCTTTTCATCTCATCGACCCAGGCGTTCTTTTTCTCATAAATCCGCTTGTGGGCCCTTGGCTTGCACACAGACATTGCATAGGAGCATAGTAATGGAAAATACACTGACGAATCCCCATAGACAATGACATTGCCCTTGTGTGATGTCTTGATCTTGCCCCAGCTCTTGCCCTCCTGCAGGGTTGCGCCAGAGAGGCCACCGGTGTCAGGTCTTGCATCTGTCAACTGTATAAGATAGTCCTGGCCTCCTTCCTTGATGTTCAGTATCTGGAACAGCGCCGGTCCGGTCTGCTGGAAAAAGTTCTTTGGGACTCCTCCGCCCAATTCAAGTCCTCCCGACCTCTCGCTCTTCCAGAAGATCGCGGCAGATTCCGCAACGTCAAGAATGACGTTTGGAAGGACGCTCTTGCCTTCAAGTAGCAGCGGGAGCATGTTGAGTCCGATCGAAGAGTCTCCTATCGCAGGCATGTAGACAGGCACTTTGTGCTCGTAGGCTTTGACCAAGAAGGACTTTTCTGGATACTTGCTGTTTTCCTTGGCAGCCTTGCCTAATGCATACGCGATGTCGGCGGTGGAAGCATTTGGAGGCACGTCTTTCGCTTTCCGAATATCCTTTTGCACGATCAGATCCTGTGCTTGGAGAGTCCCCACTTCCTTGATGTAGACATCATAGATCCTTACGATCTGTTTTTTATACAGAATATCGTCGTCGACATCGAAGTGTCCCTGTCTAACTGGCAGGCCATAAGCGAAATGGAGGTCATGGTAGACGTTGGCGCCAGTGGCAACTATCCAATCGATAAAGCCCTTCTCTATCATTGCAGAGATCGCCCTGCCAAGCCCGATCGGGGTCATTGCACCTGCAAGCGTCAGACAAACAGTTGAGTTGGTGTTAATCATGTCCTCAAGAATGTCTGCCGCTTCGGCAAGTCGGCGGGCGTTGTAGCCGGTTGAGCCGTAAAACTTGATCAGGTCTGGAACAGTCATGTTCGCTGAAACTACTGGAGGGTCGATTTTTCTGCCGCTAAATGTATGCCTGCTGTCCACTACTTTGCTACAAATATACCTATATTAAAAACTCACTACCGCTAGTCACGGCTTGCCAGTGTTTTCGTACATGCGCCAATAGCAAGATACACAATTGCACTGTTCTTGGATAAGAAGAAGCCAATATGTAGAGACAAGAAAACATCAAGAAAGACTCATTAATCTAGGCGCCCTGACAGAGGCTGCAATGGCCGCCCGCAGAACGAAAAAAGCCAAGGAACTTTTACGCAACCCGGTAAGAGACTACTCGGTTGATCGCGGTGACGATCTCAATTCCATCTTCTCCAAAATGGCAAATTCTGGGGGCTTTGAATCTCGGAACCTTGCCGACGGCGTTGACATCCTGCGCAGGATGATCGATGACAAAGGCTGTACCAAGTTCATGTCCTTTGTGGGCGCGCTGATGTCGACAGGAGCAAGAGGCATTGTCCGCGATATGGTAAAGAACAAGATGTGCGATGTAATTGTCACTACCTGCGGCGCACTTGATCACGACATTGCAAGAGCCCATGACAATTACTATTCGGGTGACTTTAGAATGGACGATGGAATGCTGCTTGACAAAGACATCCATCGGCTTGGCAACGTGCTAGTCCCGATGGGCAACTATGGCCCACTCATCGAAGAAAAAGTGCAAGAGTACCTAAATAACATGTACAAGGAAGGCAGTCGCAACGTTTCAACGTATGAGCTATGTGACTATATCGGGAGCAAGCTTGACAAATCATCATTTCTGTACTGGGCTCACAAGAACAAGATCCCCGTGATAGTGCCAGGCATTGTTGATGGCGCCGTAGGAAGCCAGACCTGGTTCTTTTACCAGCAGCACAGGGACTTTAAGATCGACATTTTGAAGGATCAGAGCAAGCTATCAGATATCGTCTTTGAATCCAAGAAATCTGGTGCGTTCATGATAGGTGGCGGAATTTCAAAACATCACACGCTTTGGTGGAACCAATTCAAGGGCGGGCTTGACTATGCCGTATACATCACCACTGCACCCGAATGGGACGGGAGCCTGAGCGGCGCACTTGTAGCAGAGGCAATATCTTGGGGCAAGGTGACTGCCAAGGCAAGGCAGGTCACCATCCATGGCGAGGCGACTACTCTTTTGCCATTCATATATGCCGCGCTAATCAACAAGACAAGAGTATAGAGCGTCTATATACTACTACCGCCACTGCTGCCGTTATCTGGCATAACAGAAGAAGCCATTTTTCAACCCCTCTAAAAGATGCCAAGCGCAAAGCCTGCTGCCATTGCAGCCAGTATTATCGCGCTTAGTTTCGGGAGATACTTTGCATACTTGATTATCCTGTGTTCAAGATGTACATAGAGTCTGACAGCCAGTACGGTTATTCCAATGAGCGAGGCGGAAACTGACGTCGCATAGGCCAGCATCAGAACAAGTGGGTTCACTCCACCAAATGCAAGAGCAAGGATAACAAATTCTTCTTCGTGGGCAAAGCCCAGGACCAATGCAAACCCAGCTATCGCTGCCAGTGTCGGTACTGCCCTCTTTTCATGTACATGGGAATGAACATGGTTGCCGACATCCTCGTGCCAGTGCATGTGCTCATGTTCTGTGCGATCAAAGATGTCATGATGAAGATGACCATGTTGCGATTCTACATGGTCCGTGCCCTTTTCTCTCCAAAAGATGTATGCCAATACAGCCAAGGTCGCAGCTACGAAATAGTTCAGATAAAGCTGCGGCACTTCTACAAATCTTGTAACTATAAGATACACCAACACGACAACAATAGAAGACAGAAAATGCGCACCGGCAATTATTCCAGAACTGATGATGCTACTGCGCAACGCGTCTTGCCACGCACAGAATACAACACCGCAACTATCCAGCCATGTGACGGGTTCAGTCCATGCAATAGACCGAATGCGATTACACCTAAAAGGACTGGATCATATTGCATGTTTTGAGAATGATTGCTTCAAATAATTATTAATAATTGTTGGAAGAGAAGAAGATGAGGATATACGATCTATGACAGAGCCTTCTAATGGGAACCATATCGCGCAGATGCAGCTTGTAATGGATGCAAACTCAATAACCATCCACGCATCTTTGATGCCCGGCGTACTCACCACGCAAACATTTGAAGGAATTGATTGTTATCCAAAATTCATCAATTTCATGAAGCAGGCATCTGCAGAGAAGAAAAGGTCTTCAATCAGTGCAGAAATAATTGTTCTTTAGCCGGAATATTGAATGGTAGCACGGATCCGCAATCACATCCCCAAATACTTATAATGTTAAATGGCGATAGGTGTTTTGGCTCGGAAAATGAACGCGTTTGACAAACACCGAAAAGGCGTTACTGCATGGTGTGAAGACTGCGACGGCGTTTTCGACTCCAAGTGGCTGGCCGACCAGCACAGGGAAGAAAACGGACACAATGTCAAGATCACAGAGTTTTTGATAACAGGGAGAAGATGACGACTAGCTATCGGGTGGAGAGGATCACCGGAGGCTATTGTTGTCAGGGTTGTCTTCCTCTAGCGTGTCTTGAATGTCATGCAACCACACATCGCCCTTTTCAGTTATGCTCCATAGCTCGCGGTTATCGGATTTGATCCATTGCATACCTTGCAAGAGCCTGACGAAATGGCCAATGAAATTTTCTTCGATCTCCAGATCGGCAGCCAACTTTTCTATGCTACAACTCCTTTTCTCAAGCCTCTGTAGCAATTCTATAGCCTGCTGTAGAGGAGTATAGTATTCAAATTTAGCAGGATTGACACCTGTTGCGGCATGCCTGCCGGACATGACAGGGATCTTTTTACCAGGCTTGCCATATGTAGTACACGGTATAATCTAGTAGAAGAATTCTACACGCTGACAGTGCACATCATCAGCACCAGGATGTTATTGCGCACCATTGTCCACAAGAGATCCCAAGTGCGTCTCTGTCCTTGCCAGATAGATTGTGTATGCACTATTTTATCTCGTGGGGCTCTTTTCCACCGGATTCCTTAACCTCTTCTGAAGTAGCTGCTCCCTCCGACGTCTTGGTAAGATGGCTACCATGTCTTGTAGTGCCATACCCTTTTGCCTTCTGCTCGTCTGTCATCTCTTCTTTCTCTTCTGCCATGGTCTGCACTGGTCCAAAGGTTATTTATGAGATACAGAGAAAGGTACCTGAATCCCCAATCCAAAGTATCCCAAGGAATTCATTACCGGCAGATCACAACCTTCTCCTATGTCAGGATCATCCTTTCCTAATTCCACTAAAAGGCGCGTTTAGCACTTCTTTTCTCACCAACCTCACAACTTCAAAGATCGCAGATCTCACATCGCTTGCGGTGTTTCCCAGCAGCCTCACTATTACCCCACTGTTATCTGGGAGAATTGATGCGCCGCCAGAGATCGCTCCCGTGGTCATCGTCTCGATTTGCTGACTTGTGTTTTCATAAAGTTCAGACACTTTACCTGTACCCGTAAGGACATATACGGTTCCAAAAACATCATACTTCTCCAATATCCCAAATGCGTCCATGCTGCGCTTCTTGGGTTCCAAGATCGCGACGTCATAGCACCTAATGCGATCCTCCTGGTTCTTGGCGACAGTTTTCATGTAACAGATATCATAGTCAAAATGCTCTCCTCCCGCCACCCTTCCAGGTGTAACCACCTCCGAATATACCAGGGTGGCATCATCGTGAATATTGAGATTTGCAATCTGGTAGAACCGAGAGCTTCTGTATGGAATTATTTGATCTGGGATGTATTCAAGATAGCAGCCTTGGTCTACAGTAATGTTCACTATCTGAGTGGCAAAATTTTTCTCCATCCTGTAGACCCGGGTCGCTCCCTGGGTAGTAAGATGTGCCATTCCACCCCTTTTCAGCGTTATATCCATCCTGTACCTGTCCCCTTGCAATATTCCGCCCGAGGGAGAGATGATATACATATAGGCCATCGATGGAAGCGCCTCTTCCAGGTACAGCGCCCTCTGAGTGTAAAGTGGGACTCGGGAGTATTGCTGTTTCACAGTCGTCTTTCCTGATGTTTCGTCTTTTTCCAACCTCAATATCAGGCCGCCAAGCTTGCCGGCTTTTCCCACGCCTAGCTGATCCAGCTTTGAGGCGTATGCAAGTACTTCTGGCGGAATACTCGATGGAACATAGTACTCGAGTTTGTTTACATCTTGTTCTTCCAATGGCTTTTCAGCGTCTAGCAATGGCTTTAGGCTGCGACTCAAACAAAACATCCCTGATCAAGTGTTCTGCGACTTTGGATACCCCTTCGCCTGTCTTGCAGTTTACAAATACATGAGGCTTGCTTCCTCTGACAATCTTGGCATCCCTATCCATTACTGACAGGTCCGCCCCAACATAGGGTGCCAGATCTATCTTGTTTATGACCAGCAGGTCACATGTTTCTATTCCAAGGCCTCGTTTTCTAGGATACTTGTCTCCACCAGATACATCTATGATGTAAATGAAATAATCTGCCAGTGCAGGGCTAAAGGTAGTCGTGATGTTATCTCCACCGCTTTCAATCATTATCATATCAAGGTATCCGTGCTTCAATTCCATCTCTTCGACCACAGACAGGTTCATTGAAGGGTCCTCTCTTACCGCCGTGTGCGGACAGCCACCCGTAGCAAGCCCTATGACCAAGTCTTCTGGCATCAGGCGCTGTTCCGTAGCAAGGTTTCTACGCATCCTATCTGCATCCTCCTTCGAAACTACATCGTTTGAAATTATCCCAACATTATAGCCCTTAGCGGACAGAACGGGAACTACTTTCTCTATCAACATCGACTTCCCCGAACCAACAGGACCTCCAACGCCTACCCTCGGAATTCTGGTCTTGCTCAACTTGATACCTCCACTGAACTAACCGAGTTCAAGTAATAAACATTTTACTGCTCATTCTTTCATGTGTCATCTGGATAATGTCCAGCTGGGGCGCAAACTGCCAGATTCCTTCCATAGGTCTTTCAACATAGGATTCCACTGTCTTTGAAATGACTGGCTTTAACTCGTCAATGATCTTCTGTCCATCAAAATGCTGCAACATCCCAAGACGCAGCGCGGCTCCAATAATGCTAACAGAAAACGAATACAGCATCATTACGCATGCCCTGCGTTTTGGGATAGAAAAGACATTCGCAGCAATGGCGAGAGCAACTGGATATGTGCCATGGCACCTACCTTCCTTCAACGCTGCGAGATATCCAGCAAGCATCTTGTTATTAGGTGAAAATGAATGGATGCACCTCAGCATCTGAGTGCCCGATCTCGAGGAAGCTTCGCGTATTTCTTTAACCATTTTCATCGCATGTACGATATTGTCTACTTCTAGCAAGGAATCAAGGTCGCCCCTAGAGGCATAGTCATAAGCATTCCCAAGTGCAGTACAGTCTGCAGGACCGATTTGGTGTTCGATAAATACGCTGACCAAGTTGCGAAGCTCGTCTGTAGTTATTCTTTTTCTCTCGCTGTAGAATATTGCCTCCAGCCCACTAGAAGTTGTGTACATGCCTGTTGGAAAGAAAGAGTCAGCGAGTTGCATCATGCCAATGTCTGCAATGTCTTCTATTTTGGCCGGTCTTTCTTCTTCTCGACCGCCCTGTTCAGTGCTCATGTACGTCCATTCCCTCATCAGGTTCAAAAACCATTTTCATGCTCTTTATCTCCAAATGATCCTCAAGTGGAGAAAAGATCTTTCTGAACATCTCAACTTCAGATTCAGCCTGGATTGGAAAGTAGATAGTTCGTCCCTGTAGTTTTAGCGGCCTATGCAGGTTGCCTATCGCGTGACCGATTCTTGCGGGAATTTGCACAAGGCTATCATCGTCATGGTCATCATGCAAATTCTCTTTCAATGTCAAGGATATGACATTTTCAGGCTCTAGCTCTATGACTATCATCTGTTCACTTGTACGAAGAATGACATCTCCGTGTCGCAGTTTTGTTCCGGACGGCAAAGTCATTGCAATGTCTGTGCCCTTGTTTGAAGTCTTGCGCATCCTGACGCGCTGTGATTCCATTCTGCTTATCTTCACTGACTCAGCTAGTGATTTTGACAGCATTTCGTTGTATTCTCTCCCAAGGTTCTCGTCCTTGTAGATGTTGCCAACTATTGAATCGATTGTTATCATTTCGCTCGCACCTCTTCTTGCTTGTTGCTGCGGGCTGTGCTCATCCCTGTTGTTATTGTGGCTGCCGGTGATTGAGGTGGCTGGTTATTCTTCTTTACTGCGTTTATCATCTCAAGTAGCCTTTGTGTGTAATCGATCGGTCCATAGTGCGCGTATGATGACCTCTGCACGGTTGCAAAAAGGAGTCCGTCATTGTCCATTATCACGTTCGCGCCTACCGAGAACTTTTCAGCGATGACGCATATTGTAACTCGGTGGTCAGGGAAGTCCAAGTTAAGGTGTGTGGCTGGATCGATAAGTCCGGACATTGATTCAATCTTGCCTCCCTTTACAGTAACATGCCTTATCTTGGTTGCATCCACCACATTCATTTCTTCATCGACGTTGTTTTCTTCTACACAATGCCTGACCAACAATTGCAGATCATCTCTTTGTTTCAGATAGCGCCTGCTGGCTGAGATCTTCGGCAGCAAGATTCCTATCGATTCTCAACACAGATTTTGCAATCTCGCCTGCTGCCTGGAGTGCCATAGTCTTGACCATCAACGGATCGATTACTCCCATCTTCCACATATCGACCGGCTCGCCAGTGTTTATGTCGATTCCAAATCCTTGCGGCGATGCCTTTGCAGCCATGACTTTCTCAAGACCATTAAAGCCAGCATTAGTAAGAATCTGTCTCATTATGCTTTCAAGAGCAGAAGTGACTACCTCAAGACCTACCTGCTCCAAACCCTTGAGCCTCAAGCTTTTCACTTTTTCCACCACGTGTAATTCAGCAGCGCCGCCGCCTGGAACCACTCCTTTGTTCAATGCAGCCTCGGCCGCATTGACCCCATCTATTGCCGCCCTCCAGCGTTCAAGAGAAGTCTCCTTGGTAGTTCCGGATACGATTATTGTGACCACGTTGCGTCCTGATCCACCTTCCAGATAGATCATGTTGTTGTCTTCATCTTCTCTTACACGCTCTGCTGTGCCGAGGATATCGGTTCTGTTTAGATCTTCCATAACGCGGACAGGTCTTGCTCCGGTGTAGCGGGAGAGGTGTTCTATCTCTTCTGTAGAAACTCTGGCTGCAAAGACCCTCTTGGCCACCAGCATATCTTCAACGGCTTGATCGACTTCGGGAGAGGCGATGAGGATCACGTTTGCTCCAGTAGCCAGCATTGCATCCACCACTTCCTTTGATTTCTTGATCCTGTCATTTTCCATCAGGAGGATCTCTTGATACTTGTTGTTCTCTTTTATCCACGACTCTTTCACCGGCTTTAGATCAAGCTTGGTTATCATTATCTTTGCATTGTGGATCTCCATTGGAAGCTCTGGATCAATTCTTGTCCTCTCGAGGACGATTCCGTTTATTATTTGATCTTCCATGCTTGTCTTGCGGATTACCATTATGGATTTATTGAAATCATATTCCCCGTTGTAACGGGCGTTTTCCCCGACTGACCGTAATGCAGAAATGACAAGTTCTGCAAGCTTCTTCCCATCGAGCTTCGAAGCCAGAGATGTTCTTACTATCTGCTCTAGCTCAAGGTCATTGATTGTTATCCGTTTGGCCTCGCTCTCCAAGAGCTGACATGCGTGTCGAACTCCACTGTCAATGCCTTCCACCACTTTGGTGGGATGCACTCCAAGCTCCTTTACCAGCCTCTTCCCTTCCTTTATCATCTCTGCGGACATTACCACTGCAGTGGTAGTTCCATCGCCAACGAGTTGTTCCTGCCTCTCTGCAATCTCGACAATCATTCTCGCTACTGGGTGTATTGCTTTCAAGGAGAGAAGGATGGTAACACCGTCGTTTGACACATGTCTGTTCATCGCCTGATCTATCAGCAACTTGTCGAGTCCCTTTGGTCCCAGAGTAGTGCGCACAGTATCAGCAACTGCCATTACAGCGTTAGAATTTGATTCCAGGGCGTTAAGTTCAACGTTTTCGGCCACAGGCCGCCATACTCCGAAATTCGGATTCGACATGCCTATTGGATCAGGCTAGATAAAGATAAAGATTCAAAAGAAGAATAAAAAGGGAAGGAGTGTCTGCCTCCCAGGCAGGCCACGTCTTTCATACGTGCGCTTTATGCTACGCCATGAAGTATCTCTGCGCAAGCGAGAGTTCTTCTGCAGGGTCTACGGTAGCGATCTTGCCATCAAGCTTTACTTCATAGGTCTCTGGATCTATCTCGATCTTTGGTGTCGCATCGTTCCACATCATATCCTTCTTGCTGATGTTCCTGCAATTCTTTACAGGCAAGACGACTTTCTCCAGTCCTAACTTCTGTGGAACGCCCAGTTCGACTGCACGCTTGGACATGAATGTATACGATGTCTTGTGAACTGCTTTGCCCATGGCTCCGAACATCGGCCTGTAGTATACGGGCTCTGGCGTTGGCAGCGACGCATTGGGGTCGCCCATTATGGACCACGCAATAAAGCCGCCTTTCATGACCATCTTGGGCTTTGCAGGGAAGAACGCCATCGGATACATTACAATGTCTGCATACTTGCCGACTTCAAGCGATCCCAGGTACTCTGACACCCCATGTGTGATTGCGGGGTTTATGGTCGTCTTTGCAATGTATCTTCTCGCTCTATAGTTGTCATTGTCTCCTGTTTCCTGTGGCAGCTTACCGCGCATCTTCTTCATCTTGTCTGCTGTCTGCCATGCTCTTATCACTACCTCTCCAATCCTGCCCATCGCCTGGCTGTCAGACGAGTACATGCTGAGCACACCTTCGTCGTGCAGCACGTCTTCCGCAGCAATGGTCTCTGCCCTGATCCTTGATTCAGCAAAGGCTACGTCTTCGGCTACCGCAGGGTTCAGGTGGTGACAGAACATCAGCATGTCCAAGTGCTCATCCACGGTGTTCTTTGTGTACGGTCTAGTCGGGTTTGTGGAAGATGGCAATGCGAATGTTTCGCCAGCAATCTTCATGATGTCCGGTGCGTGACCTCCACCTGCACCCTCTGTGTGGTACGTATGCACTACCCTACCGTCGATTGCATTTATCGTGTCCTCAACATATGCGCATTCATTGATAGAGTCTGTGTGGATGGCAAGCTGTGTGTCAGTAAGGTCGCAGGCCCTTAAGGACGCATCGAGCACTGCGGCGGTTGTTCCCCAGTCCTCGTGATCTTTGAGACCGCATGCTCCTGCCTCTATCTGTTCCATCTGGGTTGCAAGTGATGGGTGAGAATCGTTTCCTTTTCCTAAGAATCCCCAATTCATCGGCGTATCTTCCACAGCTTCGAGCATTCGGCTGATGTTGTATACACCAGGAGTGCAGGTTGTAGCATTAGTACCGTCTGCCGGCCCAGTTCCCCCACCAATCATGTTGCAAATACCGTTGCTGATCCCGTCGATGTACTGCTGTGGAGAAATCATGTGGATGTGTGTGTCAAAGTGACCCGGTGTGCATATTGTGTGCTCTCCAGCGGTTGCCTCGGTGCAAGCCGAAACAACCATGTTGGGGTTGACCTTGTCCATGGTCAGAGGGTTTCCAGCTTTTCCTATTCCTGCGATCTTGCCGTCCTTGATTCCAATGTCTGCCTTTATTATGCCCAGCACTGGATCCAAAATCACTGCGTTTGTGATCAGAAAGTCAAGTGCGCCATTCTTGTTGGTAACTCCAGGAGTCTGCGCGAGCCCGTCTCTGAGGGTCTTGCCTCCGCCAAAGACACATTCGTCCCCAGGGGTTATCAGATCCTTTTCTATCTGGATGAAAAGATCGGTATCTCCCAGCCGGACTTTATCGCCTGTTGTAGGACCGAAAAGGTCGGTGTATTGCTTGCGTGTAAGTTTGAGAACCATTTTCTTCTTTTTCCCCTCCTCCTATGCTCCGTTAAAGCCAAGTTGCCTGGCCTTTTCTATCGCTGCGCGCATCACTACGCTTGAATTCAGACCGCCCATCGTCAGTCCGTTGAATCCGTAGCATATCCTCTTGCCACCTATTTCGCATAGCTCTACCTCCTTGCTGTCTCCTGGCTCAAACCTGACAGAAGTTCCTGCAGGAATGTTTAGCCTGTATCCAAATGCTTTTTCCCTAGGAAAGTCCAAGGCCCTATTTACCTCGAAAAAGTGGGTATGCGAGCCTATCTGACATGGTCTGTCTCCCTTGTTGCTTACCGTGATCTTGATCGTTTTCCTATCGCTGTTGCACAGAACAGGATCCTGTGACAGAACATATTCTCCAGGGATCATTGGTGCGCTTCTGACCTCCTTTCTTGTAGCCCTATTGGATTTTTTTTTGAAACTTTGGTTTTCTTTACCATATTTTTTCCATCATCTCCTTACATCTTTACTGAACGGGATCATGCACAGTGACCAGCTTCGTTCCATCTGGGAAAGTCGCTTCTACCTGTACTGTATGAATAAGCTCTGGGACTCCAGGCATGACATCGTTCTTTGTCAGAATGGTTCTTGCTGATTGCATGAGTTCAGCTACACTTTTGCCTTCTCGGGCGCCTTCAACCACATAGTTTGCAATATATGCTACTGTTTCCGGATAGTTCAGTTTCACTCCTCTCTTTTTTCGCCCTTCTGCGATCTGGGCAGCCGTCCAGATCCACATCTTCTCCATTTCTCTTGGTGCGAGCATCATTTTTGCATGATACCTCTTTGTTCAGAAGGTTGAGCGAACTATTTTAAATTTAGAAGAGTGAACCAATACAATAGCAGAATTATGCCAGTTTTCTGTTCAAGCTAGATCTGCAGAATCAACAGTTAAGAAATTTTGCCGACATCGGCTTAATTCTAGTTTCAAGAGTTCCTGGCTCCGTTTTGAAGTTTGCAGTGTGGCGGGAGTACGACATTAACCCAGAAATGTACCTGCTCATATGTCCCGTTCTTGTTTACGGGCAGTTTAAAGTCAAATTTACGACCATTTGAAGCCTTGATCGCAAGGAAATTAGCTACTATCGCCCGGCCGAACATATTTGCAACTGTTGTTTCTATGCCCTTCCTAAAAATGATCTCTTCTATTTCGGAATACCAGATCGAATCAAGATAGTTCTCATTTTTCACCAGCTCGTCGGGAGCAATGGAGGCCTGCTTCCTTATTTTTGATGGGTCCAGACTCTTCACCAGAAGAAGATATGGATATGGTGCAAGGCCTGCGACGTAACCCATATCGGCAAATTTGGTGATGAAACTCTTCTTTGTAATTATGATTCTATCTGTTGTAAAATCCAAGTAAAAATTACTCGACCAGCCTCCTTTGTTTTCCGAACTGAGTCTGAGAATGATTTCCTCCATTTCATTCTTCTTGCACCAGTTGATGAAGAATTGGATTTTCTCAGAATCAGACTTGTCCCTGAGGGCCCTGTTGGATTCTCCCAAGAACTGCTCGAATGTAGCAGGATTCACAACTATTCTTTCGATCTCCACCTAATTCTGTTTTTTCGCTTCTATTTCAAGAGACAAAAGAAGGAAGGGAAGGGATGGAGGGGCCACAGTAGCCCCCTGGTCTGCCCGGGATCTTAAGGCCTTGCCCAGCCTAATCCTGCAGGGATGTTCTGGAATCCGGATGTTGCGAGCAGGAATATCCAGGCGGTGAATACGAACGGTCCTGTCAGTGCTGGCAGACCCCACTGTCCAAAGAACCTCTGCAGGGCAGGCATCAAGAAGGAGCAGCCGATTGTAGCAAAGACCGCCATCAAAAATGACTGCGGCGTAAGCGGAACGAAGCTAGTAAGCGCGATCATTACCAGAACCTGGTTGAAGCCATGCAGCCCCATACGTATCTCCGCAGTAGGCAGCTTTGTCAGTATACCCATAGCGACACCGATTCCCGACCCCAAGAGGGCCATGAGACCCGCCAGATACATTGGTGAGAACTCATCCCACTGAGCAGTGTAGGCGTTGGTCCACCAAGGCCTTTCTTGGACTCCTGTTATAAAAGGCGCTAACTCAAAGGCAAGTGTCAGCCCTACGACCCAGAACACTCCAGTCTTCCAATTTTCTACGAATGTGACCTGGGAAACGCCTTTCAGAGTTGCGATCATGAACTCCTTTGGAGTCCACTTGAAACCATCGGACGTCATCGGATTTCCGCTGCCGGCTATTAATTCCTCCTTGGGCGGAGGTGCAGGAGCTGGCCAAATGTCGTGCCCAAATCTCTTTGTTGCATACATCAGAGCCCAAGTGGTAAAGATGAACGAAGATGTAAAGCCCGGAATTGCCCAACCTTCTGCAGTACCGCCAAGTACGAACAGGTCCCCCATTAAGTGAGCAAACGCCATCCACGTAAATGCAGTGATCGCAGCTCCAAACACCGAGATGAAGAATGTTGCCTTGTTTGCTTTAACAAAAGGACCTGACCAGAACGCCATGCCTGTCAGTATCGAGTTATATCCAAAGAGCCCAAAGGTTACAAGCCCGTAATCGGCGCCTACTAGAATCGCGACTCCTGCACCTATCAATCCAGCCAGAACCATCATCGCACCAGCCTTTCTTGATGCCAGGAAAACACCTGCAAGAATCAGTATTCCAGTGATCGGCGAGCTGAACAGAGGAACTTCCGCGATGCCGTTGAAGAGAGTGAAGAAGAAGTCTAGCGCAGGATCTCCCGTCGAATAAGTCGGAATGGCCATTAGCATGTCAATCTATGAAAGTATCGTTTAACAATTTGTAATTGACATTGATTTATTAGCAAGCGCAGAATTCTTTGCACCCGCGACCTTCTTGTAGCCTTCATGCTGTTTGACTTGAAGATATCCTCTGACAGCCCTGTCTGAAAATAAGCCGATGTCGGCAAAATTGGCTACAACAGGCTTCGATCTGCAGACAAGACGTTCTGAGGGTTTTTCATCTCATAAGGTCATTCCCTAACAATGGGCTTATCACTCAAATAACGAGAAAACAAAGTTTGGGTTTGATATCAGAACCCGTTCACCGTATGACGGAGATAATGCTGTGACCTCCAGAAATCACCATCAATGGTGCAATACCGGCAGGTCTGTTGGTTGTTGAGCTAATCATGGGTCTCCACCATTCTGTAGAGACGGATCGTCTGGCAGTAGTTTCCATCATATTTAGGATCAACAAGAGGAGCAGATTCAGGACAGTGATGTTCGGGGCTCGCTGACAAGGATCGGTCATGGGACTTTACTGGTTTTTGCCGGAATAGTAGATCTCCCTTTGGCGGTCAAACATCCTAGGGCAAGTAGGCGAAATGCCAGAATTTGGAGTAAGCAAGGCACAGACAGTCACAACTGCACTTCTTTACTTGACTAAAACAACGGGTACAGATGCAGACTTGAGCACTTTCCTGCTAACATGCCCAATTTCCTCGGCATTTCCCAGACCCGCTACGCCCATTGCTATCATATCCACATCTAGCTTTTCAGCCATCTCTATTATCTTTGTCGCAGGATCGCCCAGCTTTACCATTCTCTCATACTTTATCGAAGGGCTTCTCTTCGGGAGCAGGATGCTCCTTAGCATTTTCTTTCCCTGTTCTTCCATGGCATCTGCCAATTCATCATCAATGGATTCATCATTTTCATCCATCCACTCTATTACGTTCAGAATGTACACAGTCGTAGCAGCAGTTATTGCCCCTCTGCCGCCGTTAACAATGTCTATTGAAGAATTCAAAGCTCTCAATGATTGGACCGATCCATCCAGGGGCACGAGTATTTTCCTTTGATATTCTGGCTCGGTGTGTCTAATGCTTTCATATTCTGAACGTCCGCTACCTGTGAATCTATCACTGTGCCTTGCATCGACTATGTTATACCCGATCCTCTGAAGGACATTAATGATACCTTTTCGGGATTCTATCAGAGGGAGTAGTATGATAACTGCAGCAGCTGCGCCTGCCCACAATACTGCAATTCCGACCCAGGCTGAATACACCGTCTGAGAAAAGACGTAACCTGAGAGATATAGCGGCGTGGGCCAAGCAACAACAAGTACAAGTGTTAACGCTATAGCAACCTTGTATCCGAATCTCGAGGAACGCCTGAGGTATTCTTCATCATTCTCACTCTCTACCTGGCGCCTTATTCTTGCATCTATAATCAAAATCTTCTGCTTCATCACCTTAAAGTCAAAGTTTTCTGGTTTTATGACGCTGCCAACCAGAGTAACAATTCCGCCTACGAGGATTGAGGTCAGATTGCCGGCCAGGAGGGGGACGTTCTGTCCTGTCGTCTGTACAGATATCTCACCGTAAAAGGCGTGGGCCGTCGACAACCACACTACCAGGCCGCAACCTAGTCCCGCTATGGCGCCAGCAGTTGCAGCAATCTTGTTGGTCCTTCTCCACATCACCGCAAGGGCAATAGGCACAACTGCCGATCCTATCAGCACGCCCATGGCAAGGTAGACATACTGGAGGCTCGCTCCAATCTGCAGCAAGATCAGTGCCAGAATTCCCATGCCTATGCCAAAGGACAGAATTGAAAGCCGCGCTATGCGCATGAGATCCCTTCCCGAGGCCGACGGCCGGACGTAGGTTCTGTACACATCATAGGTTATCAGTGACGAGACGGACACGAGCTCAGCCGAGCCGGCAGACGTTACTGCTGTGAATAGCATAGTAAGGATGAGGATGGCACCTATGTCGCCCAAGATCTCTGAGGCTGCTGTTGGAGCCACGAGCCCCATGCTTATCTGCTCAGGTGTCAGCGGAGCGTTAATTGCCACTGCTGCAAGACCCAAAGCTGTAGCTAGCGCGAAGGGGATTGCAAACCAGGAAAGACCGCCAATCAAGAACCCTTTGAACGCAGACTTGGGAGCGGATGCAATGGCGCGCTGCCAGTATGCCTGATCTACGAAGACTGTACCAAAATTGCCAACTATGTTAATTATTCCAAAGACAAGGGCGCCGGCAGACGCCATGGTCAGATATGACCCAAAATGATTGCCATCGACAGGCTTGATCGCCGCAGCTTCTGTTAACCTATCAAACATTCCGGATATTCCGCCAATCTGAGGATTTGCGAAATAGATTGTGCCAACGAAGACAAGAACCACTGCAAAGAGAAAAATCGAATTGAGATACTCTGCAAGAAATGTGGCCTTCAGTCCCCCAGAAAATGTGTAGATAATTACACCTACAGGAATTAGAAAGGCTGCGACATGGATATCAACTCCTGTAAGGGAATTAACCACCGCTGCTCCGCCCAACACGAGCATGGCAGTGACTATTGTATTAGTCATCAATGCAAAGAACAGGAATACTTTATGGGAGTCCTTGCCAAAGCGCGCAAAAATGATTTCGGGAAATGTGTGGGATGATGGGGCTTTTCTTTTTACTTCTAACGCAAGAATCGCAAAGAGGACAACCTGAATGCTGGCGCCGGCAGCATACCAGAAAGGACCGCTTATCCCAAACTGATAGGCCACAGTAGAGGATTGGAGAAGTGTGGCAGCCCACGTCCATGCAGATACTACCGAAGATGCGATGAGGCCTGTTTTTACGGTTCGTCCAGCAGTCGAGAACCATTCAAAAGTTTTCCTCGTCCCTAACCACTTGGTTTCAGCTCTGACGAGCAAAGTCACTGTCAGAGCCATCACAAGTCCCACTCCGAGCAGGATAAAGTACCCTACGCCCTCTGAAAGGGCTACCATTCATCACTAGAAATTAAGCGTGGCATATAAACAAGATTGCCGGTGGTAAGCAAGAACGATTAATCACACAGCGGGTAAAAGATTACTCTCCAATAACATCTATAACCTACCTCATCCCTCATGATCACAGGTAACGGTCATATTGCAGGACAAGATCGACGAGCTCATTCTTTCTACTTTGAGCAAGGATTCAAAACAAGATGTCCGTGAAATATGGGATTTCCTACGTGGTTTTGGCTTTAACCTTACCGAAGACGAGATAGAATCTAGGATCACAAGAATGGAAGAGGATGGCATAATAACCGGATATACCATTTCGGTCAACACCAAGAAAATACCAAGACGCGTTATCCGCGTGGTACTCGTAACATTTAGGACATCGCAGCATCTTCCAAAGAGGATTGAAGGATTGAAGAAATACCTGGCCGATGCTCCATTTGTGCTGTTTTCCGGACGTACAAGAGGAGGATATGATTGGATATGCGTTCAATCATTCCCATCAGAAGAAATGGCGGATGAAGAGAGCGACATATACAGAAACCTGTTTGGTGATATCATCCAATCATACGAAGTGTATGATTTCATCCCGCTCAAAGATCCTTCGTTCCATTCGCTCGCATACACGGACAAAGAATATAAGAAATTCCTTGACGAGTGGATTCCTCCATTCCTTCCGCGCTAGGAGGATCTCCACTACATTTCAATTACAACGCGGCAATTTAGCTAGTTATTTTCTGTATCGGACCGGATTTTGCTCTTGAATCTGATGGCTTCATCTATCATCGAATGGATGCGCAGTCTCATGCTCATGAGGAAGTCGATCAGTTCTGCCCGCTGTTCTGGTTCGACAGTCGTATGTATTTCATTGATAAGATTGTCAAGTCGTGTCAGAGTGATCTTTAGTGTCAGAGCAGTTTTCTTTGCAATCACAAGTGATTTTGAATGGCTTCGTAGAGAGGAAATGGTCGTTTCATTGAATAAATCCTCTTCTTCTTGTCTTAGCACGCTCTTTAGTTCTCTAATTTGTCGGACAGTCAAATTGTTGTTCACTATATGACTGATCAACTTTGGTTGTTTGTCAGCTGGAATTTCCGCAATTTCAATCGCTTGGCTGATGTTCAGAGACTTGCTGGCAACTTTCTGCTTGATATCTTCAGGGAGCTTTAGTAGCTGAATGTGGTGTGAAACATACTCCTCACTTTTTCCAATTTTTCTTGCAAGTTCGCTTACTCCACCCCATCCAAAGTCAATAACATACCTTCTGAACGCCTCTGCCTCTTCTATAGGGTCCATCGACTTTCTCTGAATGTTCTCAGTAAGCTGAATCTCATATGCCTGCTTGTCAGATAGTTCCCTTATTTTTGCAGAGATGAACCTCCATCGAAGACTCCTGCAAGCCTGAAATCTGCGGTGTCCTGCAACAATTTCAAAGCCATTACCAAAGGGCCTAATCAATATGGGTTGCAGCAGACCATGTTCGCGAATGCTATTGACGAGAGTTTGAAAATCAAGGTCATTTTTCTGAAATTTGTCACGTATCGCAAACTGTGAAGGTCGTATCATTTTCATTTCGATCTGTTCGACAACACTAGAATCGACAATTTCCATGAACCACAAATAACGAAATGTAGTACTTATCTATTGCTTGGTATATCATAATCTTTACAATTTATGATAGTGTCCCTGTTGTCCTAGCGGACGGCCAGGTTTAGGTTTGTCAATTTGCTGACAAGCACTGGTTGGAGGTACAGGAAACGATAAACCTGCTAGCATGTTTCTAGTAGGCCATCAAGTTCTGCATAGTCTCCGGCCCTTCGGCTGAGAGCCCGAAGTAATTTGCTGAGACAGGTTTCTTCTATAACTTTACCTCTTGAACTGATACAGATATGTGATAAAGTTTACCATTATGGCTGAAAGTGCTAGTCGTGTTGCTGTTTTTCTGTTTTTTTCGATAATACCCTCCCCCTGCATGAATATATCCAGCAACTTTGTCACCAAGAACGGTCCTTGATCGCCGTGTTTGGAAATCAGATACAGTGATTTCACCCAAGATCGCTTCTAGTTCGGGTTCCCTTTCGTTGGCAATGGGAAAACCAGCTTCATCGATATCGGCGGAATTGTTCATTCTTATTTTCTTTATTTTCAAACGCTCATACTCTCCCCAAATATTGCCAATGTAGTACAACTGACCAATTCTTTCTTCTCATTATTTTGCGAGGACGGCATTCTTGGGATCCCCATGCATCCTGTCAATTTCGACTCCTTTTATCAGAATAGAATACTTCTTCAGGCAAAAAGAGCTCCTGTACATCCGTTGGCAGAGACTCATGATCTAGTGTAGCCCTTCCTAATGCAAAATCCTTCAGGAACTCCTCCCCCACGATCTCAGCCAGTCTCTTAGTAGGGTATACATATATCTCATACACCCAATTAGGACAAGACGGTCTTACGTACCTGTAGTTCTCTGTGAGCTTGAGCGTAAAGTACCATGCTAGTCCTTCCCGTAGCTGATGTGTATGGTTCTTGCTGATTATGCCATGGATCAATTCATGAAGGTAATGGCCATACTTTGCGACATCGCATCTTATCACAATTTCTTGTAGCCGGTAATCAGTAATCCCGACAAATCTTGTATCGCTGTAAATGAACCTTTCAGTTGCTTCCTTTCTTCTAGAGATAACCTGTACTTCCATTTCCCAGCTTCCCCTGCAAATCAAGATATCAAAAGTGGTCACAATTCCAAAGTACTTGTCTATAGCATCATTTGCGGTCTTGACCAGGGATAGGATTTTCTGAACTTCCTCGCTGGATAAGTGGGATAGAAAGTTTATTGCAACTTTCTGCGACATATGTCGGTCATCAAGGAGCACCAAGTAAAATAAAGCGGGCGCATAAATATCCTTTGAATTTCTTGTAATAAATAGTTAGCCTAGGTTTATATCGAATGAAAACCGCAAGAATGGACTGTTAAAGCAAGATTTTACAGATTTTTTCTTATAAAACTAGAATGACACAGGCACCATCTTGTTGGAATATTGTGGCTAATTTTGAGTATAACTCACAATTCTGCCCCAGGCGTCTGACGCGACCATGATTGCTGTATACATACGTCTTCACTACCAGATATGGTCGAGTCACTGTGCGGGTAAAGAAAACAAGGACACTGATATAACAGGCATTCAAGCTCGTAAATCCATTCCTGTCCCTTTGTACTATTGAAATGTCAGAAGGATTTCAATTGCGAATCTTGTGGAACATCATCTAGCTCTCGTGGAGGAGTAGTAAGTCACGACAGGGAATTTCATAGAGCGGCAATATGAGAACACAAAAGTAGAGACCTAAAGAGCAGTACAAGGAAGAGTAATAAGAGTATAATGAAAAGGACATATTGGCGACGGCGGTGATATTCCATAACGCTACGATGCCCTACCTGTGGCTCAGAACTTGAGGAAATGAGGCCACCAGATGATGAAACAATCGCAAGAATGGGAGTAAGGGTAGAAACCAAGACCTATTATTGCAGACATTGCAACGAGCTATACAGTAAGAAGTGGCTGAAGGACTTGATATTCCAAAAGTAGCAGGAAAAGGATTTTTTCTTCCAAGCAGGTGTGCACCCTGCTGTCACATATGTGTCCCTATCTTGCGCGCTTCCGAAGCCTGATCATTATTACGTTTGCAGCGATCACATAGAATATCCATGCCAATAGCGTGGTGAACATTGCTGATTGATATGGAGGTGCAACGTTTGACTGTAACAGCACATAGATCGAAGTAAACTTGACAGTCATGTAAACTACTTCCGAGATGCCAAGGGCGGTAATTATCCTCTTTACGTCCCGCCTGAACCTGGCAGAGTCTTTCTTGCCTGTTGCCGTATCGACGTACTTGTTTCTGTTGTCAATCAGGAATACCGCCGCGAATGTTGCAAAGTAGACCCCCGTGTCAGTCATTATCGAAAATATTGAAACGACAATGTTGTTGTCTGTGATGCTCTCAACAGAGTACTGAACAACCAACGCATCGGCGATTATGGCAGCGATGGCAGCAATTATGATATTCTTGTTGAATAGGATAATCTCCCGATACTTGGTATAGAATTGATTGACCACAGGACTCCCCTTCATACACATTGGCTTTGAGATTTCACTCTTTGCTTTCTTTCGGCTCTCACAATTACTGATTTAGCTCGCACTCAATGTTTGGACAAGAGATGTAAAAGTACAACCGGAATTGATGGTCTATACTATGCCTCTGAATTTTGAATTGTATGTACGATATTTCTTTCTGTTCGATAGAACGCGCCTTTGTTGTTCAAAAGTCCCTTCAGTGACCCTGTGAAGATGGCAGGTATTGTAAGTATGTTCAACACAAACAAGTTTGCAACATCTTTGATTCCATACCGTCTCACTTTACTGCAGACTTTCATTCCAAGGATTATGCTTGCAAGTGCTAACAACAGGCTTGCCAATTGGGCAGAAATTGACAGTGTCACAGAGACGATGAATGATGATAACAGAGTGGCGGTGATTGCATTAGGAGGTTGTGAAATCATCGCAACTAAAGAAATATCCAGTATAATGATAATTGGAATTACGATTAGCTTGGCATATTGAAATCCCATCATTGCAAACTCATATTTGTCTTTCAACGATAGCCGTTTGCATCGAAGAATTGATACAATGCTTCTCCTAAAGGCTCTAGTATGACCTTCGCTTACCCTCATTCTCTGTTTAAAGTAGGACCCGAGTCTTGTTGTAGCTTCACAATAGCATAACAAGCGCGGCTCAAAAACTATGACAGGTTTCACACTAGCGATTCTTGTATCATCCTCGTTTGGGAATTGATGATGATTGGCTGCTGCTTCTTGCATACTCACATGGTTGTTTCCGATGTACAGGTCAAGGGTCAGGTTCCAATCTTCACACAAATCTGAACGAAATCTTGTAGACCTCAGAGCGTCTGCCCTTATCATAAATAGATTGCCGGTTAGTTGAACTGGAACACCAAGTCTTTGTTTCGCAAAAAATTCGACTGCATTTCTGTTGGCAAGCCTAAAGTCTATCGCTCTAGACACCCAATTTCCTTCCTCTTCATCTTCGTTACAGTCTTCCATCCTATCACCCAAACATGCTTTTGAAATAGGAAATCCCTGTACAGCCACCACCGTCATATCTGGTTGCGGGTCAAACTCGCGAACAAATTCTTCTAGTGTATTTCTGAGTAGCACACTGTCTGCATCCACTATGATAGCAAATGAAGATTCAGGATTCATTCGCCCAATAGCGACATCAAGCGCACCGCCCTTCCAGCCATCTCGGTTGTCGCGATGGATGGCTTTGAGGTTCGGAAGGTCTGAAGAGAACTTTAATATTTTATCGAAGGTGTCATCAGTCGAATCGTCAACGATAACTACTTCGAATTTGACTGCAGGGTATGTCTGCGTTGAGCAAGTCTTGAGAAATCGGGCTATTACGGCAGATTCATTGTAGGTCGCCAATAGAATGGAAATAAATGGCAGTTGTCCATAACACCAACCTTTCCCATCGCCTTGATCACTTGGAGGACATGCTCTTACAACTTTCTTATTGTTTATCGCGGCGAAATCATCTGAGTCAGGTCTCACGACAGCAAACTTCCTAGCACAAACCACAAAGATCATAGATCTTGTCTTATAAATGAGCAAAAAAGATGAAAAAATAAGAGACATCCAGGAAATGATTATTATTGCATCAATGTGAAATATCAACAAGATCTTTAGACGTAAATCAGATTTGTCGACTTGGCAACACACTTCCATACGGATGTTCTGTTCATCAATTAATTGAAGAAAGACTGTTGCGTTGTATCAAGAAATTCGGTCTGCCCCATTACAGACTTGTCCATCAAGAGGCGATCTTAGCCTTGTTTTGCACGATCTTCTCATAAACCAAACAATAGCCATTTAATGACAGTACCTTAAAAAAGGGCAAATTGTATCCAGAACGACGATGTTAGAAGGTACCAGACCATTGTTTAGGGCAGGATCTTTTGAATTCCAGACGAGGCACCTGCTGGTAATAGCGGTGCTTGCCCTTGCATTCACTTCAGCGCTCATTATGAGATTTTACCCAGTAAAATATGGATTTTACCTCAACGAGTTTGACCCTTACTTTGACTACCGCGCCACCAAGTTCATCGTAGACAATGGCCTGGACGCATACTGGCAGTGGCATGACACCATGTCGTGGTACCCAGAGGGCAGAGCCATTCCGGAGACTTCCCAGTCGGGCTTGCATGTCACGACTGCAATTCTATACTCGATGTTTGGCGGCGGGAGCGACCTCTTAGACTTTACCATAGTGTTCCCAGCAGTAATAGGATCTCTGACGGTAGTTGCCCTATTTGCACTTGTAAGAGTGCTCGGCAACACAACAGCAGGACTGTTCTCGGCGCTGCTCTTTGCATTCAGCCCCTCTATAATCCAGAGAGGCAACCTCGGATGGTTCAAGTCGGAGCCGCTCGGCCTCTTTTTCGGTATCATTGCAGCATACCTTTTCATTTCTGCAATAAAGCACAAAGAGATCAAGTATGCCATACCCAAGGCAGTCGTAGGAGGACTGATCCTCGGGCTCGCGAACGCTTCATGGGGAGGCATCCAGTACTTTAGCATCCCGATTTCCATCTTTTTCATCGCTTTACCATTCTTCAGAAGAGACCTGACGATCCCGATGTATGTGGCAATAGCATTCACAATCTTCACATTGCTTAGCGCTGCTGCATTCCCCAGACCAGGTATGTCCTTTGTGGTCGGCCTTCCAGGTCTGGCCATGATGGGCAGCACCGCCTTCTTAGTTGTCGCGAACTTTTTGAAAAAGTTCAGTGGGCCACAAAAACAGCTTCGCAACACCACATTTCTGCTCATCGCCTTTGTAGCAGTTGCGATCGGGCTGGTTGCAGGAGGAGCTTATCTTTCACCAAGTTTCAGATACCTTAACGCAATAAACCCATTCATTGGCACTGAGAATGCATTGGTAGAATCAGTCGCAGAACACTTTACGCCCACAGTAGCAGACTACTTTGTAGACTTTTCGGTGCTCTTGATGTTCGCGGGACTTGGTGCATGGCTTGCATTTAGACGCAGAGACGATGCATCGATATTTGCGCTGATACTCGGCATAACCGGCGTCTATGTTAGCGCAACTTTTGCCAGGTTGCTCGTGTTCGCATCGACGGGCATTATTGTCCTTGCAGGGCTTGGTCTGTACGAAGTGACTCGTAGCATAATGGCATACAGAGAAGCAACTGCAACACCTTCCTCTGTACCTAAATTGACGGCAGCCACAAGGGAGCAGAGGAGAAAGATGGAGTTTGCAAGTAGAGCACACTCCACTTCAGGCAGAGGGGTGAAGATAGCATATGTAACAGTCACAATCATGATGCTCTCTCTTCCGATGTTCTATCCATTCAATTCTAACTGGCTGAGCTCTGCAGATATTCCTGCTGCGATTGCAAACGGAGGTACTGGCTTTAGGATGCAGACTGATGACTGGATTCATGCCATGGAATGGATCGAGCAAAACACAGAAGAGGACGCCGTGATCGCGTCATGGTGGGACTATGGTTACTGGATCACTACGCTTGGCAACAGGACGACACTTGCAGATAACGCAACTATCAACCAGACGCGTATTGAAACGCTAGCCAAGATGTTTATCTCTGACGAGCAGTCCGGATTGAAGATCGCCCAAGATCTCCAAGCTGACTATATCCTGGTATACACTGTTGGCCAGGTACGGTTCCTGGGAGACGCCAACACGAGTGATGGTACTATAGAGCAGGTTCCGCTCTATAGCCTCGGTCAGGGCGGAGACGAAAGCAAGAAGCAGTGGTTCATGAGGATCGGAGAATTTGATGAAACTCGCTATATTGAGCGCGACGGGTTCACGCCAAAGCCAGAATTCTGGAACAACACGCTCCTTGGCAAGCTCTTCCCGTTCGAGACGGCATCATACATTGCATTTGGAGCTGGAGGTACCATCCAGAATGTCAGGAATACAACTCAAGGATGGACAGACGGATTTGTAGGCATCTATACCCAGTCTGTCAAGTATCCTGCCGACGGCGGAGAGGACCAACCACTACATCTGGTCTACGCTTCACCCAGCTTTGAAAACAAGGAGAACATCATGTTTGGGGTGTTCATCTACAAGGTAAATCACGACTATACACCAACTCCTGATGGCGACCCATATGCAGCACCTGAGCAGGTTCAACCAACTGCAGATATGACACCTTCAAGAGAGATTGCTATCATTAACACCACGCAAGGGACGATAGAGATCGAATTCTTCCCCAACGCAGCTCCAAACCATGTTGAGAACTTTATCACTCTTGCCAATGATGGCTTTTATGATGGGACGCTCTTTCACAGGATTGTTCCAGACTTTGTAATACAAGGAGGCGACCCCAATACCAAAGGTGACGACAGCAATAGGAGCATTTGGGGTCAAGGAGGCCCAGGCTACACGGTGAACGCAGAATTCAATGACATCCCACATGAAAGAGGCATAGTGTCGATGGCAAGGACGACGGATCCAAACAGCGCCGGCTCGCAGTTCTTTATCGTCTTGGAAGATTCAAACTTTCTGGACGGTCAGTATACCGTGTTTGGCAGGGTAATAAATGGCATGGACGTGGTGGACAAGATAGCGAACCTTCGGACCATGGGCGGAAGCGGGCCGACTGCACAACAGCCAACAGATTATGAACAGGCAAGGATCCATTCGATTGAGATAGTTGAAAGATAGCTACCCTCTACCCAGTCATCAAAAACCAAGAAATACAGTACGTACGTGCATGCGTCATCCTAATGTTGAAAAGGAGTCTTAAAACATCATTCCAAGAAGTAGTATTGATTAGTCAGTTCGCTATCCAATAGATAGACAGATAACACTAGCTTCTTCTTTTCTCCTGTGCTTTACGATATATTCCATAGAGCGTTTTGTTTACATAGTTTGGATCATGTTCTTGTGGAAAAATCTTTATCAACTCCATCTTGTAGTTTAGAACCAGCCTGCCCATGGAAAGCATCTCCAACCCAGTCTTACTCAATGCTTCTAATGGCCTACCTTTCTGTATTTTTATATCAATATAAGTGGAATAATTAGATGCTACATCTGGCAGGGATTTATATGGTATAGGAGTCTTGTCTCTATCTATGACATCATAAGACATTGACCATCCATTATCCTTTAGATATTTGGACAGCAAATGATTGTCAAGATAAGACATTGTGAATGTGAATGCTCTTTCACTAGTTACGGGCACTTCCTTAAAATGTTCTCGATCTACAGGATTTGGAAGATAAAATAAACGATCTTGTTCGGTTAGCCAATGAGGAAAGTATTGGAGAAGGTCAGGGGTTGCCGCAATATGAACATCAGCTGATCTGATCGAGAGTTGTCGGAGTGCATTATAGTAGAACGGCAGTTGACCCCTGATATCAGTACCGTGCCAGTGAAAAATAATCACTTTATCAGGATACTTTAATCTGAATAACGGTGCAATTTTCCACATCGAATGTAGGTGTACTATATCATAGTCTCTTGCTAGCTTCAGAGCCGCTGAAGTGAAATCAAATTTGCTTCTTGACTCAAGAACTTCGTTACCATAGAAGGCAGTTATAGAGAACGGGTCATACTTGTTCTTATAGGCCATAAGCACATGACTCGTATTACCCGACAATCTTTGATATTTTGATAATATTGAAGAAACCCCTGCTACATCCCACACATGGAGTATTTTTTGTCCATTCATCATTGCCTGATCTCGTTTCCAATGTGTAGGTTCGGCGACGCTGTCAACGAGAACACCGAGTTACGCTCTATTAGACAAGTATCTTGTTTCAAGTAGACTGCTTCTTCTTTGGTAAACAACTGTCGCATCCCAATAATTCGCGATCTAAGTACAAGATAAATCATATGTAACTATAAAATGTTCGAATTAATCATTATTTCCTTCTTGATGATACATTCAGTCAGTGCCCGAAGGTTAATCGCCCCAACGGCACCCCGTGTTGCTTCTCACAGCATTTCGACAATTATCAAGAAAGATAATATATTAAATTGGTCTTAACTCCTTTATATTGACGAGTAGAGCAGACTGGGCGAGAAGACGATGGCTTGATTTCAGGCAGGGGCATAGCGTTTACCTGATATTTGTGATGACATTTGCTAATTTTATTACAATACAGTATGCGCTGCTCGTTGAAAGGCTCGCACTCGACTCAATTTTTCCAAATATATGGCTCTTCGCAATATTATTTGTCTCAGGATATGTCCCTGCTGCGATAATTATTGGATACTGGCATAGAAAGAGTCAATGGAGGATTGAGCATGAGGCCCTATTCAATGAGAACGTAATCGGGGCTAGAATGTGGCTTTTCATGATAGAATTAATCGAAGGCAAGGTAACAGAAGAAGAAAAGGCAGAAGTACGCAAAATGCTCAGACAGATAATCAAGAAAAGCACAGATAATGAAAGCCCAAGTCACATAACAGAAGAGGAGAACGACAGGCTAAGACGCATCAGAGAACATCGTGAATATTAGTTTCCAAATTATCGGATCTGTGGGCCTTTCCGCCCTCCGATACGTCCTAAGAAACTTAGGATCTATATCCAAAGCTCAACATAACTTCTCAAATTTCCCAGCATTGTCTGTAGCCATCAGAGGAATAAATTCCTGAGAAAAGAGAAAAATAGATGTCTTTTGTGCATATCATTAGTCCACATCATTATTCTCTAGCCAATACTTCAACAGGGCACACAGTTACAAGCTGCTTGAACTTTGTTGCGTCTTGCTCGCTTCCAACTATTGACCCATAGTGCATAGGGATCGCTAGCTTCCTGGGCTTTATCTTTTCATTTACAGCCTTTGCGGCCTCTTCTGCAGTCATGACGTATGTGCCCGACACAGGTACCAACGCAACATCAGGATTGGTCGTGCTCATCTCGGGAATGTCGTCAGTGTCTCCCGTGTGATATATACGCATGTTGTTAACGGTAATGACAAAACCCACCTTGTTATCCGCCTTTGGGTGAAAGTTCTTGTTGGTATTATATGCCGCTACAGCTTCAACGGGCACCCCTTGCACGTTCACGCTGTCTCCGGGCTCAACTCCCTGTACTTCAGCTGCGCCGGCATCCTTTAGTTGTTCAACACACTCTCTTGCGGCAACAATGCTTGTCTTCTTTCCTATTACGTGTTTTAAGTCCTCCATGCTCAGGTGATCAAAGTGGTTATGCGAGATGAGGACAATGTCAGCGTCGTTCTTGTTATGCTGAGCCGTGGAAAGCTGGTACGGGTCGATATATATCGTCTTGCCGTCAGCAATTATCTTGAATCCATCGTGGCCAAGCCAGTGAAACCTTACGCCATTAAACTCCATAACGAGAAAGCGCGCTAAAATTTATTTAAATCTAATCCTTTTGCTTTGGCTTTGGGTTTGCGACGATGAGCCTGTCCCTACTCAACGTAAGCACCAGTACCTCGTTTGCGATCAGCCGCCTGCGCAGGTTAGTGTCTATGGTCGCAACTGCGCACTTGTGCTTGGTTGCATATTCAATTATAGAATCGTCCACATGACGAGCTTTTGTCAGCGACACGGTCCTAAACTTGACCTTTGTAAGTTCTAGCGCAGTCTTTGCTAGTGTCGATCTCTTGGGGCCAGCCTTTTCCGCTAGGCGCTCAAGTTCGTCTTGCACAATGTCTGGAACCAAGAAGTCAAGCTTGCCAAACTGCGACTCTATCTTGCCAACCTGCTTGATCGGTTTTGAGACAAGTACCATCAAAAAGCTGGTGTCGCAGAGGATTTCCATGCTAGACGGCTATTCCTGATCCGATTAGGCGCCAACGCTCGGCAATTCTTCTACTGAGAGCGACCCTGCTCTTTGGCATCAGGCACACCGGCTTTTTCAACTTTACTTCAATCTTGCTATCGCGTACACTTGTCACGGTGCCGACGCTTGCGGCCGTCCCGATGTTCAGCCGGATGGGCTCCCTCACCCTTATCGGGTCAACCTTGACCATCTCAGCCGTACCCACGGCAGTATCAAAGAGGTGCGTTTCTACAGTAACGTCATCAGCGGCCTTGGGCAGAGTTCCGGGTTTGCCAATGACGGAGCCTATAAGAGAATCGCTCTTTGTGAGCATCGGGTCAAGCTTGGTGCCTATTGCGACTAGGCCTCCGGGTTTGACTGCATCGACAAGGCCGGCTCCTGTGCCAAGTGTGGAAATTTGGGAAGTGATAGGCTCGTACCTGCTCTTCTTGTCATCCAAAAGGCCGGGACGGATCTCTATTTCGTCTCCGATGTTGAATGAGCCCTGCACCAGTGCGCCGCCAATGATCCCGCCTTTGACCTGCTTGATTGGAGTGCCGGGCTTGTTCACATCAAAAGAGCGCAGAACGTGCATTATCGGATCGACGTTCTTTGCTCGCTCGGGCGTCTTGATGTGGTTTTCTATAGCTTCAATGAGCGCATCGATATTGAGCTTGTGCTGCGCAGACACTGGGATTATAGGTGCCTTTTCTGCGACACTCCCATTTACAAAATCCTTGATCTGCTTGTAATTCTCAAGTGCCTCATCGTACTCTGTCAGGTCTGCTTTGTTCTGCACCAGCACAACTTGCTGTATTCCAAGGACTGAAAGCGCAAGAAGGTGCTCCCTTGTCTGTGGCTGTGGCACCTTTTCATTCGCAGCCACCACTAATATAGCACCATCCATGAGCGCCGCCCCGGAGAGCATGTTTGCCATCAAGCTCTCGTGACCGGGTGAGTCGACGAAACTAACAACGCGGGACAGTTCACTTTTTCCGCCGCAGTTGTTACACTTTGGTTGACTGCTATAGCCCTCGGGCGTCGGACACTTCGGGCATTTGTAAAATGCTGCGTCCGCATAGCCAACTTTGATCGTGATGCCTCTACGCAGCTCTTCGCTATGGGCGCTGGTCCAGACACCGGTGATGGCTTCTACAAGCGTAGTCTTACCATGGTCAACGTGGCCAGAGGTTCCGATGTTGACGCAGGGCTGGTAACCATATTCCTTAATGTACCAATCCGGCAGAGTCTCTTTCCAGTGCAATGATATACATAACTATCGTGAAATTCTCGGGGATATAAGGGTACGGAAAAATTACTTCTTTTGCTTCGCCGACTCGTCTGTTGACGCATCTGAACCTGCAGCTTCGACCTGCTTTTCTGGCAGTGTGCCTTCAACCAGCATGCAGTTCAACTGGTAGATTTCTTCGGTGACCATGTTGCCCCTGACAAGTTTCCTTACGCGAGCCTCGCTCCTATTACCGACACCAGTTGAAAGAAGGACATACTTCCTGACCCCTCCATGAACGTCAGAACGCATCGGCGTTCCAGACTTGTCGCTTCCGCCGGTTATCTTTAACTTGCCGCCAGGGACACCAATGATAGAGGCATCGATGATGCTGCCTATTTTAGAGCCAAGCAGTGGCTGAGCAGCCTTGTCCTTGAGCTCCTGTGCAATCGTCCTGCCTTTTGCGTCTGAAACCACCACTTTGAACTGTGCCAAAGCAGAATTCAGCCGCTTTGAACGCTTAATTAACCTTTGCGTATGAACAGTTCCCAGAGCATTTCGAAGAACACGACCCGCTACAGACAATCTCTTTTGTTGAGAGTTTCGTTGACTACTCCTGCCGCTGAACAATAGACCAATATTTTCCTATTTTGCAAAGCACCAAAGCCGCTATCCGTTTCGGAATGCATCTATGCATGTATGTTCACCAATAATTCCGGTCCCTGCCCATCAATTTCCCAGGAAATGAGGAATTGGTAAGGAAAATGAGTATTATTCTATCCCAAATCTTTCAGTCCGCAGGTGTGCATCTTCGATGCTTTGTAGTGATGTGCGTGTACCTGGACGCAACAAGCTATGAAATAATCCTCATACATATCACCGGTAAGATTTTTTGATCTGACGTAAAGACTGCGGGCTTTCTCGCCAGAATATGGAATATGGTATAACTCGGAGCGACTCTGTTGAATCTGGGAGTCGTTGAAAATAGATCGTCATCATCTTCATCATGAAAGGATTAAAAACTACCCCTGTGTCCCACATTTTATTGGGAGAGCAAGATAAGCAGTCTGTGGAATGCCCCCGCTGCGGGTTTGAAATGAAGTCAATGACTGCGTGCCACATGATATGCACAAACTGCGGCGGTCACATGGACTGCAGCGAAAAAGGCCTCACTTGGGGTTAGAAAGGGCTCTTATCCCAGTTCATCTGAAAGTTGTCGGCGATGTCAACTGCTTTGCCCTTCATTATCTCGATATAGTCATCATAGTTAGCTGAGAAGCCGCAGTGGCTGCAATTTACCTCCGACATGTCGTCGTTCACCATTGCCTTCTTGCTGCACTCTGGGCACCTCGCTTCAAGCACGTAATGGTTACGTAGCGCATTGTTAATAAATTGTATCTGCAGTAGAGCTGTCAATTGACAAGGATAGGCGACGCCTACAGGCGACTCCATGGCATGGTAACTGACAGGCCCACTAACTTTAGCTGGATAATAGACGGCAAGCTGGCCGGTTGCGGACTTCCTGTAAGCGAGAACGAGTTCAAGTGGCTGGCCGAACAGGGAATCAAGTCCGTAGTCACTGTGCGAGAGGTCGCGCTCCCATCCGACTGGTTTGAAGGGAGCGACATTGACTATCTTCATCTGGAAGTCGAGGATTTTGGCGCGCCAAACATAGAAGACCTGATACAGGCAGTCTCCTTTATAGAGCAGCAGATAAAAAGTGGAAGGCCGGTGATGGTGCACTGCGCAGCGGGCAAGGGCAGGACTGGAACAGTGCTTGCAGCCTACCTTGTAAAAAACCACAACATGACTGCAGAGCAAGCCATCGAAAAGGTGCGAAGTATGAGGCCAGGCTCGGTCCAGTCAGTCACTCAGGAGACTGCGGTGTCAATGTATGAAAAACACCTAAAGAGCAGCCGAGATAGGTAGAATACGCACTCCTATTCAGGAATTGAATCTACTTCCATCTTGCCACTCGGCGCTTTGACAGGCAGTTTGTGGTCTTTGAATACAAGTGTGATTTCATCACTTCCTTCTTCGACAGTCTGCAGTTCTTGACCCTTTACGCTGTTGCATGTAGCCAGGTCAACTGAGAGTTCTCCGGACTTGTTCTTTATGAACAAATACCTATTGTCCTTGAAGATTAGCGTGAGCTCATCTTTGGTCTTTTCAAAATCAAGTAGCTCCTGACCCTTTATGCCGTCAAACTTTGCCATTTCAGTAGTATAATGAAAAATCAGATCTATTTAGAGTTAGTCTACGATTTCCTGATCTAGGCTTTCCAAGCAGAGCGACAAGAGCTCGTTACTTCGTTTCATTATCCAGCTTGGGAACTGCTCAAAAGTAAAGACGTATTGCTGCTGAAAGTTTGGAGGGATAAAGCCACCGTGGGTGATTACCTGCACCACAACATACTGCTCGTTGACTGTAGCAATCTCTTCTTCTGCAGAAGAATCGATTTCCTCGATAGTGTGTCTGTAGAGCACGACAGGCCTTCCAGTCCTGCTGGCCATAATAGACGCTTTGCGCAGTCTATCCCTAAGCCGGCTCAGAACCCAGCTATCGAGTGTCACCTGTTCGTTGGTCAATCAGCGTATCCTCATAAAATATCTATTTATGGTAATATGCCAAGAATTATTGACCTACAGAATAATTCCCCTTACTTGTGCAGTAGGCTGCAACAATCTTGTACCCCCTGCTCCCCTATGTATCCAGACAATAAGAAAGATGAATATTACATTATAGCAGAAAAATTGCGCGCAAAGTGGTGAAAAAAATTATTCCACGGATATCCGGAATTCCCGGCCATCGATCTCGATAACCTTGTAATTGATGTTGGGTTGTGGCTCCTTCGAGAGCACGACATTTCTTACACGTACGAGGAAAGCCATCTCGTCCTTCATAGCAGATAGTTTTGCTATTTCTTCATCGTCAAGTCCAGATATATAGAGTGAGTCCAGAGTATCCGTTGGATTGTACTGTTTTTCTTTGCGTAGTTGTTGAGAGTTTCTTGCCAAGTCTTTCATCAAACCCCTGACTATCAGGTCAGCATCGCGCGAGGTCGAGATGAATACCACAAGATCCCCTCGTTCAGACGATGAATACCCGTCTGTCGCCTTGTATGCAATATCGACATCAGAGGGCGTCAGCTCAACTGTCTTGCCATCGTATGCAAGAGAATAAGCGCCAGACCTGAGTGAAGTGAGAAGCGCCAGTTTATCGGTCTTTTCAAAAGCCTCTGCGACCTTGCCGATGTCTGCCTTGACCCGGGGGGCAACATTCTTTCTCACTAGGGACACCGTAACAGAGATCGGCATCTTGCTCTCAAGCAGTTTTGCTACCTTTTCCAGCTGGGAGTCTGCGGATATTTCCACCAGCGTATATTGCCCGGCATTGAGCTGACCCTTGAGCGCGTCAGAGACGCCTTCGATTTCAAGCGATTTTATTTTAGGGCCGCAGATCAAAACCTCATTTATCGGCCACCGCCTCTTGAGGCCTGCGAGGTTCCTTGCGGCGTTAGCAAGGGACACGACCTCCTTTATCATGTCAAACGCTGATTCGACTTTGTTGTCGACCAGCTTTTCGTCGCGCTGTGGCCAGTCTTCAAGCAATACACTCTTTTTCCTTCCAAAGCACGTCAGGTAAAGGTAGTCCGTTATGAAAGGTGAGAGGGGATGCAGCATGATGTCAATTTGCATAAGCACATGGCCGATAACGGCATACACTGCGAGGCGCCTGTCCAAATTCTCGGCGCTGTCATCCCAGATGACGTTCCTCGTAAGCGGGATATAGGTCTGGCTCAGATGGTTGATTATGAATTCATCTATGGCCCTAGCCCCCTCGTGGAACCGGCAGCGTGCAAACGAATCGGTAACCTGTCTAATCAGTCCTTGCATCTTGGACATCAGCCAGACCTCGGTGGGTCCATAGAGGTTCTTGCTTGCGACCCATTCCAGTGTGTGTATGTTCTGATCGAACTTGTCAAACTCGCTGTTCTGTTTAAAGTAAACATGGAGGTGGTGGAGCGTACTCAATATCTGGTATGGTCTTGTCCTCATCTCGTCAAGGCTAAAGTTCAACGACTCGATGGGCGACGATTTCCACATAAAGTACAGCCGAACAAGATCTACAGGGTTGTCTGACAAGAGCTTGCGTGCTTCTATCACATTTCCGAGACTCTTGCTCATCTTGTTGCCCTTTTCGTCAAGCACATGCCCCTGGAACAGAAAAGACCGGAAAGGCGCAACGCCTGCCTGGTTCATGATAACATTTTCCATCAGCAGTGTGTATGCCCATCCTCTTGTCTGGTCGATCCCCTCTGTCAGAAAGGTCGCAGGTATCAGGTCCTTGTATTCTTCGTCCGTGAGTGATGCATAGGGCGCGGCACCGCTGTTGTGCCAAGTGTCCAAGACGAAGGGCTCCCGCTGCATCGTGGCGCCGCACTTGTCACACTTGATCTTGATCCTGTCGATCCATGGCCGGTGCAGCTCAAAGTCCGGCCCGTCAGGGAGTTCGATCGCTTTTTTCACGATTTCAGTCCTTGAGAAGAGCGCATCCTTGTGGCCGCATTTACTGCAGGACCACACGGGAAGGGGTGTGCCCCAGACCCGTTCTCTAGATATGCACCAAGGGTGCTGTTCCCGGATAATCTCCACGAACCTGTTCTTTGGCGGCTCGAAAAAGTACTCAACATTCTGTGCGGCTTGTAGCGGTTTGTCACCCAGCTTTTCAATGATGTAAAAATATTCGCGCCGGGCGAGCCACACGACTTTGTGGTGCGAACGCCAGCATGTAGGGTACTGGTGCTTTATTTTTCCCAGCTTGACAGAGGCGCCGGCTTCTTTCATCGCTTGTGTCACCTTCATGTCCGCGTCCCTTACGAAAAGATCCTTGAACGCGCCAGCCTTTTCAGTGAAAATCACTCTATCATCTATCGGCACGAAAATAGGGACGTTCCTCTTCACCGCAATTTCAAAGTCCTCTTCCCCATTAGCTGGCGAGAGATGTACGAGGCCGCTGCCAGTTGCGGTATCTACAAAATCCTCCGCAACAACAAAATGGATCGAGCCGGTCTGCGCTAGCTCGGCAAGCCCAGGTATCATATGCAGGAGCGGGTGGACATAGTGCTTGCCGTCAAGCTCGCGGCCCTTGACGGCCTTTTCGACGACATAGTCTTCGACACGCAGCTCCTTCATCAGTTCTGGCATCCGGTCGGCTCCGACTATCCACCGCTCACCACCGTCTCCATTGTTGATGCGCACATAGTTGTAGTCAGCTTTTGGGTTTGCACCCACCATTTCGTCAGTGACTATCGTAAAAGGCATCGTAGTCCACACGATTAGATACGCATCATCGTCAGCCAGCTTGACCTTATAGTAGAATGAAGGATCTTCGACAGTTTCATACCCCTGATTGACTTCGGCGTTTGAAAGTGAAGTTTGACACGACGGGCAATAGGCCACTACTCTGAACCATTCCCTCAACACTCCACTTTCCCAGGCCTTTTTCAGGTACTGCCATTCACGCTCGATATATGAATCGCGAAATGTCCAATATGCTTTTTCATAATTGAATGACATGCCAAGCAGTTTGTCTGCAGCTATCCACTTTTCGTTGTACGAGTGGATTATCCTCTTGCAGGTTTCGACAATTTTTTCAATCCCAACCTTGGTGACGTTTTCGGCCTTGCTACCGGTCAATCCAAGTTCTTTTTCTGCTTGTAGTTCCACAGGCAATCCCTGCGTATCCCAGCCAGCGCGGAAGATAACTTTCTTTTTCCGCAGCGTGTTGAAGCGGTACCACAAATCCTTGATTATTCTGCCGCGTAGGTGGCCGGCGTGGGGCTCACCGTTCATAGTAGGAGGGCCTTCGATATATCCCATCAGCTCCTTGCCGGCAAGCTCGTTTTCGAGGTACGCCCTTAAATCCAGATGATCGAGATAACTGCGAACCTCGTTTTCGATCGCCTTGGCGTCGAACTTGGTATCAAATTCCATCTATGCGAATGTCGATAGCGCGGCCTGTGTTTATATTTTTGGTCAAATTTCAAAAACACACAGTATATGAATCCAACAATCAGTTACTTTTCCGTTGACAAACTATCAAGACATGTGCAATGAGGTTCTTCGATTGGACAGGTCCATACGATACGTTGGGCTTGCAGACCATCTCGGCAGCTTGGTTGCCACGTCGTATCGGCCTGGCCTCATCCCTCTTGCAACCAAGGAAGAAACAGAAGAATACACAAGACAAGCTATCCAGCGGATGGGTGCCGTGCAAGGAGGAACCAAAGTAGGAAGGCTGGAATACATTGTCGGCAGGTTTTCAAACCTTGTCAGGGCAACGATCCCAGTAGTAACTTCGAGGCAAGACAAGTTCTACTTGATGTTGTCGATCGATTTTGGCTCAGACCCGATCAAGATGATTGAAAACAAGGTTCTCCCCCAAATAGAAAAGAGCAAGAAGTGGCTCTAGCTGAAACCGTCAATAAGATTATATTTTCAGATGTGGGTCGATAATCCTGAATAATTTGGCAATTGTACACGATCTCAAGGCAGGCAAGAACCCACCAGAAGAGATCAATGTGGTGATCGAGATCCCAAAGGGCAGCAACATCAAGTATGAAATAGACAAGGAGACTGGCGCACTTTTCGTTGACCGCAGGCTATTCACCGCAATGTTTTACCCATGCAATTACGGCTTTGTCCCGCAGACAAAGGAGAAGGATGGGGATCCTGTTGATGTGCTAGTTCTTGGAAACGATGCTGTCATCCCCACGTCGGTAATCCGAGCAAGACCAGTAGGTGTACTTCTTACTGCAGATGAGGAAGGCGAAGATGCAAAGATAGTTGCTGTTCCGGTGGCCAAGATTGACCCGACTTTTGCAAACATCAAGGACATTAGTGACGTGCCAGAGCATCTACAAGACCAGATAAAGCACTTTTTTGAGCACTACAAAGAGTTGGAAAAAGGCAAATATGTCAAAGTGACCGGCTGGGCTAACAAAGATCTGGCCAGTAAAAAGATTTCAGAAGCAATGGAAAGATACACGAAAGAAAGGTAAAAAGAGAAAAAAGTCTAGAGCGCCTTGAACTGGTCGCTCCAGCGCATGTATGCTCTTATCATATCAATGCTGACAGAAGGCTTGCGTATCTTCAATATCTCCTTAAAGTCAAGCATGTTGATCGCGCGCGGATTTGCGCCTGCCTCCATCGCTTTCCCACTTTCAAACAGCTCATTTACCACACGCAGCTGGACTGACTGGCAGATGTCCTTGATATCACTTGCGCTGTAGCCCTCGCTCACCTTTGCAAGCTCTTCAACCCTCAGAGTTCCCTCGACGTTCAGCGGTGCAGTGTACTGCGAGAAAAGGTTGATCCTTGACGCGGTGTCCGGCAGTGTAACGTAAATACGCTTCTGGAACCTGCGCAAAAAGCCTGCTTCGAGACTCCACGGCTTGTTGGTAGCACCGATGACATATAGCTGCGAATCCTTGCTCTTGCCGTTGATGCCGTCCATTTCAGTCAGGAACTGATTCTTGACGCGCACTTCGCCTCCAACTTCGCTATTACGCGTGCCAAGCAGCGAGTCAATTTCATCTATGAACAGGAGCACCGGCACCCCTTCGCTCTCGTTTAGGCTACGTGCCATCCTGAACAGCTTGGAGATGTTCTTTTCAGCTTCGCCGAGCCACTTGCTCATCATCGATGCAGCATCGACATTGACAAAGTAGCCGTCGATTTCCGCTGCTGCGGCAGCTGCAAGCAAGGTCTTGCCACATCCAGGCGGGCCATACAGGAGTATGCCGCGTGGCCAGCCAAGTGGAAACAGGTCTGCCCTCTTCATAGGATAAACAATAGACTCGCGGATCGCCCTCTTGGCGTCTTCAAGTCCGATTACCTCGTTCCAGCTCACCCGAGGCTTTTCTTTCATGACGAGATCGTCAAAGTCAGCCTTGAGTGTCTCTACGCTGTTGGCCGACTTGCCGTTTCCACCGCCACCAGAGTGCGCAGCAGGCTTTGCTCCGTGCCCATTTGATGGTTCGCGCCTTGAATTGTCAATGTTGGTTGGCACCGGCCTATCGTCCTCTTCAAGACCGTGTGACATTTGGAGTGCTTTGATTCTGTTCTGGTAGGCATTTGCCCTTTCCATATAGACCTTGTTTAGCTTATAATCTGGATAGATCTGGACCAGCTTTACCAGTGCCTCTATCGCGCGCTGGTACGACTGAATCGCCATCCCCCGTGACCCTTGAGAATCAAGCCGTATTGCTTCGGCTGCATACTTGCTAGCGCTATTTTCCAGTTCCTGTGGTGCAAGACTCATGATACAGTTCAAGCCAGAATTGGCTCGGGATTTGAATTACTTGGGTGTAAATCTATCTTGCCTAGCTAACAAAATTATTTGAACCTCCATATCAGGCAGGCACAGGTGAGGGCTCCTCTTCTTCCTCGTTTTTCGTATTAAGCACCATCTCATCAACAACCGGAACGACAGCCTTGCTTGCTTTGATGGCTGTCGTCACTTCTGCAAGGATTGCGGGATCCATCTCTCGCCCGATCTCTGACGCAAGCCCCGTCGAGACCTTGGCGATGGCGTCGTTCATCTCTTCCAGCGCAGCTTCAGCTGCCGGCACCATTTGTTCAAGGTCGTCCTTTATGTCGCTGACTGACGAAGCTGCGCTGTCCATTATCATGACAAACTCTTCCAAAAAGCGCGCTGATTCGATCTTTTGTGATAGCTCATGCAGGATCATTTCGCCGTTCTTGACTAGTTCAAGCACTCTTGTCAGCTCTTGGCAGTCCCCTCTCCCCTGATTTTGGCTGAGCGCATAGCTGATGCGAGACTCAAGCCTTGTGCGTAGCATGCTCATCGCGTAGGCATTGCGCTGCAGGTTTGAAAGCGCAGCGTTCGCTCTCTCCTTTAGGGAACCGCTCTTCTTGAACAACAATACCAAGGCGCAGATATGGAAAAATGGGGAAAAAACAGGACAGTCAAAAGTTGTTGGCAATTACCACCATGGTGGCTAGCTTGCCCAGCAGGTCCCAGCCAAAGACCTGCTAGGCAAGCTTCTGGGGTATTTCCGGCAGGTCAGGGATGCCAGGGAATTCTTCTTTCATCTTTTGCTCTACCGCAAGCGATGCTTCTTCAATAAGGCGCACTGCTTCTTCATTTGCTGTCTCAAAATTGATAGTGTAACCTCCCACCTGGCCCGCGTCGACTAGTATGCCGCTCAATAGCTCGGAAATTATTCCAAGCTCGACCTCCATTTCAGCCACATGTGGGGTCAGCAATGACCGCAGGTTCTTAACTACCGACATGGCAGGGCTCAGTACAATAACCAGATCGCCAAAGTCTGATGCAGAAGACAGCCTTGCAACCAGCTTTTCGAGCGCCACCTTTGACAGGAACACCACCCGGGATACCTGCCTCGCCCTTGCAAGCTCCGATGAGAGGACAGTAGAAAACTGGACGTTATTTTCTTTTATCGAATCCACCAGCTTGCGGAACACATCCTCGTCCTTTGACTTGAGCGATGTGTGTAGATCCTCAAGCCTTGCAATCTGGACTTGGATCTTCTTTTGCACCGCGTCTAGTCTGGGCTTTAGCGGCCCACCTGGCCTAGGTGGCGAAGCGCTTTGGACATCATCAGTAGTGCTTAGTATTGACTCGGACTTGACCCACCTTGAATTCATCATATGACGGTTCTGCATAAAGCATTTGAAATAATACTTGTCGTGTGCCGGATCATTTTGTAACCATGGTAACAGGGATGTGCGGTAACAGCTTGACATTTTTTTGAACTTGGGCGCAATCTATTTGACCAATCGTTTTACCTTCATTTTCCATTTTGGAAAACCGTGCCCACAGGTTCCAATAATTATAGCAGTAGCGGCGACCTTCCAGGAAGCCTGGAAGAGTTTGGACTTTCCAAGTATGAAGCAAGGGCGTACCTTACAATGATAGGCAAGGGATCGCTTGCCGCGAGTGAGATAGCATATTATGCCAACCTCCCCCGGACAAAGATCTACCAGACCATAAAAAAGCTGGAGAAAAAGAGGCTGGCAGTCATTTCCAGACAAAAGCCGCTCATTTGCAGCGCAATTCCCCCGGAGGAGGCCTTTTCCGAGATCGTCAGCCTACATGAGCGCAGGGTAAAGAACATGAGAAAGATTGTCGAGCAATTGCAGAAGATAAACGACGAGGGTCAACGTCCCAAAGGATCCGAGGAGCGTCGCTACTTCATATTGGATGCAAACTCGGCTCTGGAGAAGATAGGCAGCCTGATAGCGGGTTCCCGATCATCGATAATTGCCGCACTTGACCAATGGGGTCTGAGATTGATATCGCAATGCAGGTCGGCGCTTGTCAAGGCAGTAACATCAGGAGTACGCGCCCGCTTTATACTTGACTCGCAGTGCATAGGCAACGAAAGCATCTTTCAGTTGCCAGAAGGAATTGAACTTAGGACAGTACATGTATCTTCCAACATCATAATAGTGGATTCAACCCACATGGTTTCTGTTGACAGTAGCAATGGCAAAGCGGCACTCTTTTCCTCTACAGACTCGTTTGGAGCCCTCCAGTCAAAGGGCTTGGAAGAGATATGGAGTAGAGCAAACGAGATGAAATATCTACTCGACACAGAGCCAGCAATGGCTGCAAAAGCGGTCGAGCTTGCCAGGATAGTGGAGAACGGTCTGCCCGTCCGAATGCTCGAATATGCCATGGGCATGGGAGCAGACATGCCTGCGGAGCTGGTGCAGGAGATTGATGAAAAATACGGCATCAAGCTGTCAGAGATGACAGCGTCGGAGGTTATGGATCTTGTCGACTCGGCTCTAAAGATAAGCTGCCTTGGGGCGTTAAAGCATGACAGGAGTAACAACATCTTGAGCATACAGTCAAAGGTAGGCAGCAAGCATGCGCTCCCGTGGGCGCTGGTGCTCGGATCATATTTCAAACGCGCGGGCAAGGAACCCCGTCTCATACAGCAGGACAAGAACCCTCAGCTAGTACACCTCAGGCTTGCTAGACCGGTTTGACATAAATACGGAGTATGCATATATTACAAGTGGTGCGCGCAATTACCGCAATTGCTATTGTAGCAGTCGCTGTCGCATCGATCATCGGCGGCGCTCTCCTGTTTTTCATTCCTGTCACCGTCGCAACCGAGCCTTTAAATGATCAGCAAGAGGTCATTGAGAGCAGCGCCAACCGCAGTGATAAAGTGTACAGGCAGGTCAACGTCACGCTAAACAATGTTACGCTTCTGGCAGACATTGCAGAAACTGGCGAACAGGTGAATAAGGGACTGTCTGTCAGAGATACGCTTCGCGAAGACGAGGGCATGCTCTTTGTGTTCAAGAGTTCATATCCACATTCATTCTGGATGAAGGACATGAAGTTCCCCATAGACATTATTTGGATAAACGAATACCACGAGGTGGTTCATGTGGAGCACAGTCTGGAGCCATGCAATAATGCCATCTTCTGCCCGTCATATAGGCCCGACAGAAACGCACTCTACGTTCTGGAAACGGTGGCCGGCTTTGCACAAAAATACAACGTAACTGAAAACGACTATGTCTATTTCCAGCTTGAAGAAGAGTAACAACAGGGCTCAGAGTCGAATAATTTTGAGATAGTCTGGCGAGCAAGCCTGCAGCCCTTACAGCATACCAAGAAATCTTGTCAGTATAATTCTTTCATAGCTTTCTGCACTCCGCAGATATACGCCACAAGTGCCGGAGACGCAGTCGCGGGTTTAACATATTCAGATCTCCACATCTGCCGAGAGAATGGTCATCGCTGCTCAGCGGAATCGCCGCGGACAAGGTACAATACATCTATAGAGAGGTCTCTTCCTCATCGGTTTCTGCTCCCTCGGGCTCCGATTCAACCCTGCTAACATCTTGTTGTAGCTTTTGCACCTTTCTTGCGAACACGAGGTAAGTGGTATGTCCTATCATCCTCATCGATGGTCGAGTCATGCCTTCCCTCGCCTCGATGTTTCGAATCATGAGCTCGACGCAATCAATGTCGGCATAACCGGCACGCTTCAATTCAGTAGCTGTCTTTTCGACCTGGTTCATGGTAGGGCAGATGGCAACGAATGCGCCGCTGCCTTTCAAGGCATCGTGCACCTGGTCCACGACTGTCCAAGGGTCGCCAAGGTCGACTATGGCAACATCGGCATCCCGGATGTCCACCCCTTGGTGCGGGTCGTGCTGGTGGAGGGTGACGTACTGCGACATGCCAGCCTTCTCCAAGTTGCGCTTGGCAATCTCCATGAACTCGGGGTTGACGTCAAAACTGTAGATATGGCCATCCGGTTTTACGATGCTCGCCATAAATGTGGCAAGAGCAGCGCTCCCTGTGCCTACTTCGAGCACCTTCGATCCGTTCTTGAGCCCGGTGCGGGCAGCGATATAACCCAAGTCTTTTGGATAGACAATTTGCGTCTTGCGTTCGGACTTCATGATAAAGTCATGGATCGTAGGCTCGATGAGAAAAATCAGCTTGCCCTCGGTAGTCCTGACGGCCGAGCCGTATTCCATGCCGATGGTAGCTGAAATGTCAATTATTCCAAGGTGTGTGTGGAGCTTCTTGTCTCGCGTCACCTTGGCAAGCCACTTTTTGCGTGGAGTATGGAAGAGCATCACATATGATCCTTCTTCGATCTTGGCCAAGATATTATACAGATAGCTAGCCAAACAAAGGGGATAAAAATCAATCCAAAAGAAGAAGCAAACTCCAGTTCCTACTGACATAAGAATTAACTATCGCACCATTACGCTCACCTGTAATGTCCTGTAGGGGGCTGTGCAAAAAGCATCCAAACTACACGAATGTGAAAAAGATGGATTATTCCAAGGGTATGAAGGTGTGCATTACCTGCGACAGGGCAATATTCATGGGCCTTGAGGATTACCAGTGCCCCTGCTGCAACAAGAACCTGCGGACGAGGCCACAATACTACGGTGAAAACAGCAAGGCGGCAAAGGAATCCATGTTACGCAGGCATTAACAATATCCACTCTTACCATTTTTTACATCCGGTCAAGTGCAGTTATTCCAAGTACGCCAAGCGCGTTTTTCAGTGTAATCCCAAATGCCTTCACCAGCGCAAGCCTAGCTGCCCTTACGTCAACATCTGGCTCCTTTAGCACCTGCACTTTCTCATAAAAAATGTTGAACGTAGTAGCAAGATTGTACGAATAGCGCGCAAGTGACTTGGGCGAAAACGACCGGGCCGAATCCTCAACTACGAGATCCAGTTTGGCTATCTCTTTTATCAGCGCAATTTCAGATTCATGCACCAACCTATCGAATGCAAAGCTGCCGCCTGAAATGCTCTGGCCAGACTTTTCCAGGATACGCTGTGACCGCGCATAGGCGTATTGCAGATACGGTCCAGTGTCGCCATCAAGGCTAAGAGATTCCTTGATGTCAAACGTGATTATCTTGTCAAGATCCTGTTTGATCATATTATACCGAATTGCTGAAATTGCTATCTCTTCCGCTATGACATGTAACTGCTCTTCTGCAAACTCAGGGTTCCTGGTCTTGACCTCTTCGTACGCCTTCGCGTGCAAGATATCAAGCACATAGTCGGCATTTACATAGATACCCTTTCTTCCCGACATGTGCATGAATTGCCTGTCGCCGATATCGATTCCAAACGCCTTGGCTGTTTCTGAGCTGAGAGTAACGGCCTCGTATCCGAGGTGGAAGTATTGTCTATTTCCAGATCCGATCTTTGAGAGCACCTGGGATATTATCCTCTGAAGCCGAGCCTGCCGCGAATCGATTATCGTTATCACCTGCTCGCCTCCATTGAACCCTTTCTTACTCCCGGGTTTTCCCCCTAATGTAGTGGCATAAAGAGTTGAGCCGTCCCACTGGCTGTCAAACTCCTCATATGAGAAAGGGTCGTCCACCAGACCAAGCTTCCACGCGGCGTATGGGATGTCCTTTGCAATGTAAGTGGCAGTTCCATCACTTCTTACCAGCACCTTGTCCCCCTCGTCCTTTGCCTCAATGACCCAGCAGCCCTTGTTCTTGCCTTCCTCTTCGAAATGCGCGATCCCGTTTTTCTTTAGAAGATCAAATGCCTTGCTCCACAGTTTTGAAACAACAATGTGTGACTCGAAATTTAGCAAGTCGTAGCGGGCCTTCATACGCCAGCATGTTTTCAGCTGTTCATTTAGCACGCGCCGGGTAATGCGGGCTGCAAAATGCGCAATTTCTGATTTTCCCTCCTCTATTTCTTTGAGCACTAGCTTCCGTTTTTCTGCAAGCTGAGTGTCTTTTTCATACAATTCGTTTATCTTGACATATACCTCGTCTCCGCAATAGTGGTCAAACTTTTTGCCATCCGGTGGCTCGATTGCAAATCCTGCAAACTTGAAGCCTACCACAATGTCCGCCACTTGGAGGCCCGAATCGTCGACATAGTTGAGCACCGTCGCTTGATGGTTGGTCGCCTTCATTATACGGTAAAGAGTATCTCCGAGTATCACATTGCGCATATGTCCGACGTGCAACGCCTTGTTTGGATTGACGCTTGTGTGTTCGATGACAATGTGCCGGCCCTGACCATAATCAGGGTATCCATAGTTTTCAGGGCTTTTGAGCACCTGCTCAAGTGTGGCCGGCGCCAACCGTGAGTAATCGGCCTTGAAGTTGATGTGGCCGCCCACAGGCTCGACCGACAGAACATGCGTGCCACCGATGTTGGGCCTTGTCAGATCTGCAAGCTCGACAGCGATCTTTTGTGGTGCTTTTCTTGCATGCTTTGCTAGAAGGAACGCGGCATTGCAGGAAAGGTCGCCAAATTCTTTTTGTGGAGGCTCCGACAGGTCAAACTGTACAGAAGGATAGCCTGCATCGCGGATGGCTTGGTCAACCAGCTTTCTCACTTCGTTCTGAAGTAGTCTAAAGGTCACTTTGATGTCTTCACTCCCAGAAAGTTGAATGCGATGTGATCGATCGCTTCTGCAAGCCCTGCTCCCGCCCTTCCTGCCACCACATGGGACGCGCTTTTCTTGACGCTTTCCTCTGCATGACCTAGTGCGACGCTGTAGCCACATATGTCGTACATTGGCACGTCAGTTTCGCTGTCGCCTATAGCAACAGCATCTTCCGGATCCACTTTGAGCATCCTCAATGCTTCTTTCAATCCCAGCGCCTTGTCGACACCCTTCTCGTTTATGTGAAAAGCATACTTGCTGTCTGACAGGTAAAGGGACAAGCCATGCTCGTCCAAAATCCTTTGCCCCTCCTGCAGGTCAAAAGTCCTGAGCATGACGACCTCAGTCATCCTCGGAAACACCGGTTTTATCTGGATACCATCAAGGGTCCTTTTCAATACTTCATAGCCTTCCATGCACCTCTCCTTGCTTGCCAGCAGTTTATGTTCTTGCGGAGCAACTGTTATTGCGCCACCATTTTCGCCAACCGCAATTCTGGTGGTGCCCGCAAAGACTGCAAGGACGTATGCTTCGATTGATGATCTGCCAGTCACATAAATTACATTATAGCCCAGCTTCTCAAGATAGCGCAATTTTGAAAGCGCGCCGAGATGTATCATCCCTCCGCCGTTTTCGGTAAGAGTGCCGTCGATGTCTACCGCAAAGACCTTGATTGCCAAGCGTTGGAATAAAGCTGAATCTGAACATTATAAGTTTGTTTGACTACCCCACCGCTAAACAGTAGATCAAGATTCTGTCATTTTGCAGTGTTAACGCTTCTTTTCTCAATGTCGTATATATGTACGCTAATAATTCGAGTTACCACCCTACAAGTGCCTTGAAAAGGTGTGGCCCATTTAATAGGAAGAGCTTGGCATCTCCAGGATTTTTCAACCCATATAGGGGAGTATATAGGGGTGTCATCTCTAGTGTTTTCCTTGTGGGATGTACATAGACAGCAGAAAGAGATGGGCTAATAATCACGGATTCTCCAGAAAATTTCTTGATCTCACATAGATACTGTGAAGGCTGCGGGCTATCTAATCAGCACATGATAAGATCTAGACAGGGTCCATCGTGAGTGAACCTTTCAGCGAGTCGCGAAAATCGATGTCCTTTGAAGTGATCATCATCGCTGCGGCTGTAGCAGGCGTCGCCATTTGTGCTACTTCTAACTCAGGTTCGGCTGGTACGGCTTTTCCGGGTGGCTTTATCTTACCCGTCCCCCTTATCCTCCTATCAGTCAGTGACTTTTGACGCTTTACATCTATCTTGATCTTGAAGCCATAGTGCCCATGGTTGCTCCACTTGTCTACCTCGACAATGTCACCACTGCCAACCAGCCTGTCACCTTCTAGCGTGACGACTGTAAAGTCGGTCCTGTCGCCGCGCTTTATCGTGGAGACCTGTTCATAGAAATGATGCCAGTCAAGCGGGTTTGTGATCAGCGCCTGGACTGTTAACAAATCTCCGACCGAGATTTCCTTGATGTAGCTTGACAAGATTTCAATGCTGCATAACTTTGCATACACGTTACTCTAAAGGCATCCCTAGAATAAATAACTTCTGGAAATAAATGCTATAATTTGCAATAAGCATGTACTATTTTCCCAACGTTATGAATCATACACCATTTCTATTACTTTTGTATAATATTTTATAACTCATCAAGATATAGATATTGACAATCCTCTTCATCTGCTTTCGATATTCTTGCCAAATGCTCCTTGTGTTGAAGATAAGGCGTGACCTTGCAATCTTCGTCCGAGACAGGATAGGGTGTTTTGTCCTTGTGCCCGCGTATTAACAGCTATAACCGTCATGATTCCTCAGGGTATCGCATCATCAGGAAAAACTGTTTGGACAAGAATTCCAGAGAACATATCAAGAGCTACGACGCTACCGTATGATGGTGCTCCGGTGCGTGCTATCGCATGCATTACTGTGCGCGTTGGGACGATAGCATGGTTTTCAGTTCAGTCAAGACAAGTGAATAGTCCGAGCTGAAATTTCTAACAACTAAGCCATCACTAGTCCAATAGCATCTTCTTCAGTCTCACCACTGAACTATCTGGAGCATCTTCTAAATAATCAGTTATCGAGTTGCGCCTGAAGATGATCTATCTTTGAATAGAAAATCTGCGACAACAACTGCTGCTACCATCGTGGCGGCGGCCATAATCTCAGGTGCTGCGGTAGTTCCGATTGCGGCTTTTGCATTCGTAGTAATCGGAACAGATCGACCAGACACTTTGAAGGGCACAGACAGCGTAGACACTATCTATGGCAAGGGAGGTGCTGACAAGATTTACGGATACAAGGGCGATGACATTCTGTACGGTGGACGTGGAGATGACAGGATTTGGGGAGGAAGTGGCAATGACAGCATCTATGCATGGCACGGTAACAACTATGTGAGTGGAGGAGAGGGTTCTGACACAATCTACGCGACTGGAGACCTCGAAGACAACAACGAAGACTATAACGAGCTAAAGGGTTTTGGGGGCGATGACAAATTCATTGTCAGGGATTCAGGTGCCACAATCCATGGAGGCGCGGGAAATGACAGCGTTGACGCAGTAGCTGATGCGGGCCTTGGAGGCTTCCTCATATACACAGGACCGGGAGATGACTATGCACGCGTAGTTGACAATCAGGCCGACATATTTGGAGGCGACGGTGACGACAAGCTTATTGCAAAGGGCGAGGCGGTCCACGAGGTATTTGGAGAAGACGGCAACGACTGGATTCACATAAGTACCGATGTTGGGAGTATTGCAAAAGGCGGCGATGGAGACGACTATATCCTCAGCACTTTCGAGGGCACGCTGTATGGAGAAGACGGAGACGACATACTTGAGTCTAGAAATGGGATAGCATTCAACAATATGATAGGAGGGCCGGGCGCTGACGAGTTCAGGTGCTATGGCGGATATGATTCAGTAGAGGATTTTGACGAAGACGAAGGCGACATAATATTGGGAACCTGTGAATCAATAACTGATGCATGAATAGACGTGCGGGAGAGTCACCTAACGAGGATTGCTTCGGAATTGGTGCTGGAGAAGGAATCATTTGTATGACATATGTTAATAACTCGATTTGCGAGAGAAGTTAGATAACCAGTATCCAACCTAACCCCTACTCCCCTAGCCTTAAACGCGGCCCCTGCAGCATGCATGATCGACATCACGAGTGATGGTGCGTCTTTTCAATGTACCGTAAGGTATCCTGGCTACTTTGTTACATAACTCGGAAAAAGTCGTCATTTCTGAGTGTTTCCAGTACCAAGAACGCATGTTTTCGGGCATCATTTACCTATTTTCAGATTTATGCAACAAAGGAGCAACATAGTGCATCTTTTTTCACACGGGTCTTGCTCAAGAATGCGATGGCGATTCATCTACAGGACAAGTCGTGTGATCTTCTCGACACTCTTCTACAAGTAAACAAATTTGGCACTATTCAACTTCCACAGTTTCAACCCTGCGTCTTAGAATTCTTGCCTTTTGAAGCATCGCGGCTATCGATTGGAACATCCAGAAAATCAGGCCGGCAAATTTCCTCTTGAAAGATTCTTTATGCTGCTTCAATCGATATTTGCGGTATCTCTTGGCCGCTATCGAAGAGAAATCCGATTGCACAATTACTTCAGTTGTCCAGCATTTTTATATTCATTGTGTAAGTGGCTTCTAATAACCATGGATAATCGAAAGTTAATGCCTTGCGGGTGCATAATGGAATGGGAAGAAGGGATGTTCAAGATATCACTCTGTCGAGCACATGGGATTCAATACCAACAAAAGGAAGTGATAGATTACACACAAAAAAGAGAAAATAATAGACGTGTTAGCGGTCCTTATGGCTAAAAATCATTATGGCTTTTGCTCCCACGTCATGAAAAAATGTCGGAGGATGCCACTGATATTGTTCTTCTAATAGGCATAATGATGTTGGCCCGGGTCAAAGCGAACGATTCATTCGTCCCCCAGGCAGGTTCTCATCCATAGTTCCTTATCGGTTGTGCCTGTCCGGGGTGCCTTCATATAGCGCCTTGTGCGTCAACGTAACCAGGGCCCGTCGCCTAGTCAGGACAGGGTGCTGTTCATCGTCTTTTGCAAAAAAAAGAGATGAGCACATGCCTCCGGAGCCAGTTGTCGTGGGATCGAAGCCCACCGGGCCCGCCTTTCCAACACCGAATCCGTCTGCGAAAAGCGCGTAAAAGACCAAAAGCGAATGAAGGGAAAGCAGCCTAGAACAAGGCCGTGATCCTTTCAGATAAAGCGCGTGATCGTACACAAGAACGCGTCTTTCAGATCACTCGATATTCCCGCCAATCAATATGAGACCTAAGCTATGCAATCATTCCGTCCTTGATGATACATGAGTATACATACACAGCTGGGGAAAAATTGGTCATCCATACACTTAATCAAGTTCATGGTAGACACAATTTGAACTCGGTCAACCTGTTGTTACCTCAATGGGCAAGAGCCAAAGATGCAGACACAACAAAAGTACATACTCCCATCTGTATTAAGGGGAAATAGGAATGTCGGAAGTCAATGTCAGGGTTAATCATTCTACCACTGAGACAGCCTTCGGTGAGTGCTGCCTTGGTTATTGGCAAATTGCTTTTCCTCGTTTTTCCCGTATAACCTTTGCAACTGCGTCTTTTTACTGTCGCCCTTCCTACTCTAGATCGTCACATTCATTGGTGAAGACGGAAATATTTTTGATAAGATTATATAATTACTCGGCTTTACGCATTTTCAGATTGCATCTAAAGAGGGGCCCAATACTGATGATCGCAGGAGGGGCGATGGTGGCCATCAGCTTTTCAATGCTTGCGTACTATGGATTGCAATTCGTAAACAGCGTCCAGCAGGAAGAGACACTTAGCCTAGAACCAGGCGCTTCCATTGTAATACAAAAGAACGTCAACGCAAGCGCTGCTGCTTATGTGGTTGCATTCTCTGAATTTGAGGGACAGGCTGCAATCGAGATAAGAGACCCTTCCGGCAACATATTGATTGAGAAGAACATCGGTCCTCCGATCGTGATCGAAACCTTTGAGATACAAGAACCAGGAACTTACACACTTGTACTTTCAAATCCGACAGGCACAGTACTTGAAGCTTCGGTATTGCTAGACGATTACGAGACCGTGCTAAGCAGAAGCGACCTCACCACAGCTATGGGAGCTCTTGGTTTCACATTACTACTCGCTGCGGGCACGGCGATAGCAATAGCCGGTGCAGTCATTACATTTGTGGACAGGCGGCGGATAAATAGGATGAAGCAGTTTGGCGACACGAGCGACTTGGTGTAGATAAGAGGTAGAATGGACACAACATGGCCAAGCTAGAAGTCAGAAACATCGGTAAACAGTTCAAAGCGGTCCAGGGAAACGAAACCAAGCTGATCACTGCGGTAAAGGGAATCAATCTTTCGATAGACGACGGACAGTTCGTTTGCTTTGTGGGACCCTCTGGTTGTGGGAAGACAACACTTCTTAACATATTGGCAGGACTTGACAGGCCGACTGAAGGGGAGGTAATACTGGATGGTCATCCTGTGACAGAAACCGGCCCGGATCGCGTCATGGTCTTCCAGGAAAATGCGCTGTTCCCATGGCTCAAAGTTGTGGACAATGTAGAATTTGGATTGAAAATGGCCGGCATCCCGAAAGACAAGAGACGTGAGCGCGCTATGCATTATCTAGAGATGATGCAGCTAACCAAGTTCGCTGACGCCTACACGTATCAGTTGTCAGGCGGCATGAAACAACGCGTCGCCATAGCAAGAGCACTTGCAATCGACCCAGAAGTGCTCCTGATGGATGAGCCATTTGCCGCCCTAGACAGCCAGACTCGCGACCTTCTGCTGGTCGAGCTGCAGTTGATATGGGCGCGGACGAAGAAGACGATAATGTTCATCACCCACAACATCCTAGAATCCGTGGTTTTGGGCGACAAGGTTGTGGTTTTCACAAAGAGACCGGGAACTGTGAAGAGGGAGATCATAGTCGATTACCGCCGACCTCGCCTACCAGAGGACGAAAACCTGCAGCCATACTACCGGCAAGTCATTGACGCTATGAAAGGGGAGATATCCGCCGGCGGCAAAGATGAGGACAGCAGCGTCACTTGAGCTGCCTTAACAACTCCAGGCCAGAAGCGAAGCTGTTGGGAGAAGTGAGGAGCACTTCATCTGCAATCCTAGCGGCTTCCCTTACAAAGTCTACTGGATCGTTCTCGTATTCCGACCAATCAAGTCCGATTATCGACGCTGAGTGCCTGTTCTTTTCAGAAGGTACCATCACGACAGCAGCAACCCTGATACCATAAGGCTTGGTCAGATCCACAATCTCGCCAAGGTCAGATAGGGAAGAAATTGACTGGGTCACAATTGAGTGAGGTCTTGCCCGTAGTTTGTTCTGAATAGATGGATTCGATTTGTCCTTGATTTTCGCGGGAAACGACAGATCAAGCTTGATGCTCGAGTCATAATGTTCCTTTTTCAACATCTTGACTGCTGCGCTTGGGCGCAGACCCGAATCGCCAGGTCTGTCCGCTGGCTCGTCGCCCATTAGTAAGAGCAAGCTATCAACGCCTGCCAGTATTGCATCAGACACCGCTTGGCATAATGAAGTAAAGTTGCGATCTCGCACCCTGATACTACAGCTCATCTTTGCGTCAACGTGGTGCTTGATGTAGCGGGCGGCTGTGACGCTGGATACTCTTGGTATGCCAAGCACAGAATCTGTCAGATGAATGCCGTAAACAAGTCCAGATAACTGCGATGCTCGGTATACCATCGTCTCGATGTCGGCATTCAGCTGGGTGAGATCAAACCTTTCGCCCTTGACGATCTTGGGCGGGTTCAGCTCATAGGATATCTTCATTGCCAATCCACAAGAACAGCACACGGTATTATTAAACAAGAGGTCGTACTCTCTGAGAGCATATATGTGGTATGACCCTTTCAACTGACGTTGCGCAAAGAAGAGATCCTCTCTGCTCTGCGTCCGGCACTCGCGGCAAGACCATACATGGCGGCAGACGCGGATTCCGCAACGCCTGCAGCTGTTCTTGTGATAATTCACTACCATGACAACGAACCACACGTGTTTCTTACAAAGCGCAGCTCTAACCTGAAGGCACACAGGGGAGAGATCTCTTTTCCCGGAGGAAGATACGTTGAAAGTGACGGCAGTCTTCTTGCGACCGCACTGCGGGAAACTGAGGAAGAGATCGGGATTTCCTTTTCACCAGATCAGATTGCCGGCAATTTGCGCGCTGTTTGTACAATGACTTCAAACCACTTTATCGTTCCGTTTGTAACTGTCCAAGAAATGCTGCCGCAATACAGGACTGCTGCAAGCGAAGTTGAATCGGTAATCGACCCGCCCCTGATCGAAACGCTCAGGAGCATGCAGCCAGATCATGAGCACTATGGGCTTGATCGGAACGCATACAAATTCACCTACAATAACAATGTTATCTGGGGCGCTACAGCGAGAATACTAAAGCAGTTGCATTCTCTCCTCATAGGCGCGTAGCAGATAGGTGTGTGTACGCCCGGATGTGCGTGTTTCCAGCTATTCCAACCAAATAATTATTTCTTACACTATAGCACTCATCAGACCGTCGTAAGCATTTCATCGCTTTCGCTCCCACGGATAACAGGTCATCATTTGAGCAGTAGCTCTTAAGTGGTTGTCAGATATAGAGATAGCGGAGTAATGGCTTCATGTCACAGGCTACCATCACCGGCTCTCGGATAGAAGAGTGGAGAAATTATTGTTAACTTCTCTCTTTATCCAATTGTCCTGACATACTACCGACCCCCAGGGGTGCATGGCTCCAGGGTCGCCATTGTTCATTGTGTTGTCCTTTTAGGCTTATCAGTGCTGGCTTTGTAGTTTCCTGCGAATCTCCAGGTACTCGAGGGGCCATGATTCGTGTATCCTTTTGTAGCTTCCACATCCTACCCATTCAAGTTTGATATTACTGCTACGTGACCAGTTGCATTCAGGTCTACACCAACATACATACTTGTCACCCTCTATAAGTCCCGCATCATTCCTTGTCGTCGTGATGTATGCATATTCATTGCCTATCTCAACCTGATAACATTCTCAAACCCCGAAAAATAGTAGCATAGTCTCAGCTTCACGCATGAAATGGTCATCATTTTAAGCCCGGTCTACAACAATACCCCGATTCGGAATTGCTAACTTGAAGTTGCTGACTTTGCTTTCCCGTTCCTTCCATACTTGCGTAGCATCTTATCTACTATGATATAGATTCTAATTCAAATTGTTTTGCAGCGGCACAAGTGTTGACTCTTGTCATGATGGCAAATTCTGCCACCTGTCTGGCCTTGATCAGATCGTTAGAAAAGAAACTCACCTTGTTTCAGCTTGTATGCCAAGATCTTTCGATTGTCGGATTTGTATTTCTTTGAAGACGATTGAATTTGCAATATTTTAGACATATTAGGCAGATGCTCGTATGTGAGATTGTACGGCAGTCTGTCCCGCCGTAAACGGTAGGGACCTTCTAATCGCGTATTTTGTAAGTTCATAGACAAATCTTTGTAGTGAAGAACTATTAATTACGGGATCACCAGTATATTCTGCTACTACCGAACATGTCCCCTCCATACTTCTCAGCGGACTCTATTGATACATACTATGAAGATCACGGAGATGCCAAATCATATCCGCTCGTGCTCATTCATCCCATAGGTGGCAACATCCTAGTCTGGAACAAGGAAATAGAACTTCTTGTAGAAAGCGGCTATAGAGTAATTGCGTATGAAATCAGAGGCCACAACAGGACAGGAATGGGCAGAATTGGAGCATTCGCAATGCAAGATCTCGTCAACGATTTACGACTATTGCTAGAGCATTTGAAAGTAACGAAATGTACTATCATAGGCCATTCAATAGGCGGTATTATCGCATCGATGTACGCAACCCAATATCCAGAGAATGTAGACGCGATCATTCTGATCAATTCCTCCCCCAAGAAATTCCTAGAAAAGGACTTGGAAAAGCATTTCCTGACTCGAGAGATAGCAATCAAGAAAGGGATAGAAGCGCTGGCTGAACATAAACTGCGTAGCTTTGAGGAGTCAAGAGACCTGTTTAAAGACAAGAAACACTCTGATTTTTTCAGGGAAGTTTTCACAAAAACCTCAGTTGAAGGCTTTGTGGCAGCCACCTTGGCCCTTTACACCATACCTGGCAATGTCGTTGAAAAACTCCGATCTTCAAATTGCAAAGTATTTGCCATAGTGGGAAGCGAAGATGACGTCTTTATGCGACTCCTGAAAGAAACGAGTGAAGAGCTGCCCAATTTGGAGGTAAGAGTCATGGAAGGGAGCGACCACTGGGTAGTCATAGAAAAGCCAAATCAACTCTACGATATCTTAATGGACTTTCTCAGTAGGATCAAGAGATGACATTAGCTATTTGCTTTGCAATACTCGCGGAAGCGCATACGAAATCAATTTACTGCCACTGCCATGCGTTGCATCGATAACTTCCCGTTTGACTCATACTGACCAACAGAAGCACATACAATTGTCAAGAGGGGGTCTTGCCATTGCACAGTTAGCTCGGGAGCCCAACAGCACACCGTTGGGATTGCTACAGAAGATTTGGACGGCGGCTGCAGGAAAGAAGGGGATGAGGACGCGATGGAATGATTTCTTGTAAGGCGTGTTGAGATATTGGATTCAGAAAGCTCCGCCGGCGGAACTGAAAACTGGCTGGACAGGTCCAGGTGGGAGGTGGACAAAGGGCTCTGGGGATTTGACAAGTATATGAGCGTCTGAGAGCTGAAAGACGAGACGACTAGTCAAGGAGCGGCGGCATTCCACTTCAGAGAGATACAGGAACGGACTTGTACCAGAAGAAGACTCGTGTACTTGCATGTGTGTTTGGTACCCCTTGCCATCAACGCAAAGAAGCTGTTCTTCTGCCATCTTCACATGGACAACTTCGCTATCATACAAGATAGAATCAACCAATAAACGGTTTGGTATCTTTATACCATATATGCAGTCAGAGATGCTTGGTAACATAGGTGTGGACTCGACGATACTCGGCACATTCCCGCACCGTAAGACGCAATGCATCGGCTCATGTAATCTATCAGCTCAGCGGCAGATAGGGAATTGGACGTGAGTGAAATTTTGCGATGGTTCTTGTCGTGATTTCAACCTTGAAATGGTAGAAATTTGAGCGTCAGGATTAATTTTGGGCCGGGTGAGACTGCAAACCCAAAAGGCAGAAAATTTGTGCTTGTTGATGAAGATGTGTGCATTGCTATTTCGGATGAGTGATATTATCGCTCTTCCTCTAGCACACCGAATGATAATTTAATGCAGGTCTTGTATCGAGCAATTCTGCCACTGTTGGGATCTATATCAGCAGTCATACCTTGAATCTTTATACCATGGATATTGCGGATTGTTTTTCTAGCTTCGTCTATTGCAACTTGCGCAGCGTCTTCCCACCCTTTATCAGAAATTCCGATTACTTCGACAATCTTGGCAACTGTTGTCGGCTTTCTTGTTACAGACTCTTCTGTTCTCGTTGCTGTTGTTGTTGTTGTCATATGTATTATGACATGTATTACATTATATTTAAGAGAAAAAAGACGAATATCCAACAATAGATATTGGTGCTTATTCCACCATGCAACAACTATTTCATTGTTGGTTAACCTTTGCTCTTACTGATTGGACGTGATCCTAGGTCCTCCTCTGCAAGAACCCTTCCAACATTTCATCTCATTCTTACTCTCGTCTGCTTCCCGTACGTTTGGGTTTATTGTGTAGCCTTAAGTTTGCCACCCTTCCCTTGATAGTAGCCTGCATTCTCGGTCTTGTCTTTTGGGATTCTTTCTGGCTTGGCGGAAAATTCACATTAGTCCCTTTAATCCATTGAAAAATCATAAGACACCATATGACTAGCTGCAACAATGGTAAAGATTATTGAGATGAAATTCTTAAATCACATTTACCACAGGACCGATCATGGAATCCGGCGTTTCCACCCAGCAGCTGGACAACTTTAACATCTTGCCATTTTGGAAGAAGAACGAATCGTTACTCAAACAAATAGAAGAGTCTCCGACCCCTGCCAAATCTAGGCTCGTGTTCAAAGATGTGGCCACCAGCCAAGATGCCAGTGGTGGACATATTGTAACCAGCTTTGACCTTGTGAACGTCTATGACAACAGGAAGAACTTTCTCAGCATAATTGCATATCTTTCGCCCGATGGCTCCTCGGTACTCAAAGAGGAGATAATCGCAGGAAACAAGTTGTCAAGTGCCAAGAGGACAGTGATAGATGGAAGCAGGATAACCAACAAGGATCAAGTTGAGTGGATAAAAGAAATGAGCAGAAATAGCTCCCACAGACTGTTTCGCGCAACATGAAGAGGCAATCTGTTTCAATCCAAACAGCAGCTACCGCCATATCATCCCATCAGGCCTGCTTTTTTGAGTAAGTATTCTTTGAGCGCCACTGCATTATTGAATTCCTTGTTCTTTGCGCCATAAAGCAATAGCACAGGAGTGCCGGAGTGTAAATGCTGAAGTATCAACTCAACTAGTTCTTTCTTGCCGTCCAGCTCTTTGAAATACCGCTTCTTGAATTCATTCCATTTGTCCGGATCGTGCTCAAACCACTTTCTGAGCTTATCACTCGGAGCTATGTCCTTTAGCCATAAATCAATAGGTACATCCTCCTTTTTGATTCCCCTCGCCCAAAGTCTATCGACAAATATCTTGATGCTCTTGTCATGTCCGGCGACATGTCCAATATCATAGATTCTTTGCACCTCGAGTACCATGATAGATGACATAACGTCATCGTAAATTATAATTTATAGAATCAGAACGCGAATACCCGCATTAAACTGCTAGAACAAAGTACATTACCCATGGAAAATTGGTCTATAGGGCAAGCGGAAACACGACTTGCTCTTCCACCGCATAGGGACTTAGACCCTGGCCAGATTTCGTTCTCCTTAGGTGCGCCCCCGCCGTTTTTTGTGGCATGTACGTGGACGGCAGGAAGTTGTGAGGGAATAATTTTATCACTAGCAAAATTTCTTGATCTTTACTGTCCAGAAGCGACAAGAGAGTAATCAAAAGATAAAAGGATTGAGAACATCAAGCAATCAAGTGCAAGCACGTCATCCGGATCAGTTATTAGTAATCCCGATCATACTTCTTCCAG